>Ga0222717_10001698_pt1 | contig 17680 bp, 24 predicted proteins | sample C33_18DmetaG_FD_165053 | JGI IMG/M metagenome (GOLD analysis project Ga0222717, IMG submission 165053) | Estuarine water microbial communities from San Francisco Bay, California, United States - C33_18D | ecosystem: Environmental > Aquatic > Marine > Unclassified | place: USA: California...
ATAAAAGCTATAAAGGGGAATAATTATGGCTGTAATGCAATCCCGTGACACACGGACATTTGTTGCAGGTGAGAGCCTAGCAGCAGCACAATTTAAATTCGTAACATTGGAATCAGACGGTGAAGTTGATCTAGCTGATTCTGCTGGTGAAAACTGCGTTGGAGTTTGCATCAATGACCCTGCGGCTGGTGAAGCTGCTACTGTCGTAATGTCAGGTAAAGTAATGGTAACTGCTGGTGGCACAATCGCTGCTGGTGCTGCTGTTGCAACTGACGCATCAGGTGACGCTGTAACAGCCTCTTCAGGTAACATTGTAATGGGCTATGCTACAGAAGCTGGTGTTGATGGACAGGTCATCGCTGTCGAACTAATCCAAGGCGGCAACGCTGCGGCGTAACCAGCAATAGGAAGGATATAGAAAATGCCATTACTAACACCAAATTCGGTACATATCGACCAGCCGTTGACTAACCTCACAGTTGCGTATGTACAAGACCAAGCTAACTTTATCGCTGATAAGGTTTTCCCAGTAGTAGGCGTAGACAAACAGTCTGACAAATACTACATCTATGATCGTGACAACATGAACCGTACAGGTGATGTTAAGGCTCTTGCACCACGCACAGAAGTCAATCGCATCGGTATGTCACTATCAAACGCATCATTCTATGCTGACGTATACGGCCTAGGTATGGACTTCGACCAGCAAACTCTTGCTAACGAAGATGCAGCCCTAGACATCCGTACAGCAGGTGCTACAACACTAACTAACCGTCTATTGATCCATCGTGAAGAACAGTTTGCTTCAAGCTTCTTCGCAGCGTCAATCTGGGGTTCAGAATCAACACCATCAAACTTGTGGTCAGATTATACAAACGGTACACCAATCGCAGACGTAACAACTGCTCGTCGTACTATGCAGCTAAAATCTGGTGGCTTCAAGCCAAACACAATGGTTGTCGGTAAAGAGGTGCGTGATAAGTTGATCAACCACCCAGACATCCTAGCACGTTTGAACGGTGGTGCGACTGTAACAAACACTGCATTGATCACTAACGCTAAGTTGGCTGAGATTTTTGAGGTAGAGAACTTCTACGTCATGGAAGCAGTGAAAAACTCATCAGCAGAAGGTGTTGCAGAAAGTAATGCATTCATCGGTGGTAAACATGCTCTATTGGCACACGTTGCCCCAAGTGCAGGTCTAATGACACCAATGGCTGGTGCGACATTCGCATGGAACAACCTACAAGGTGTGAACAACTTGGGTATCACTGTTGAGTCATTCTCTGACGATGCATTGAAGCGTATGCAAGTTGCAGAACACATCCAAGTTAAAATGTCCTACGATATGAAAGTCACAGGCGCAGACTTGGGTTACTTCTTCGACACAGTTGTAGCATAAGCTATTTACTCTAGGGGGCTGTAGTGGCCCCCTTATTCACTACTGATAGGTGTAACATGATCCGACAAGAACAAATTCCTTTCCAGTTTGACCGCCCCTTATTCGTGCGTGTACCTTTTGATGCAGCAGGAAGAACATGGGAGTCAGGACAAGAGTTCAAATGGAAAGAGATGTCCATGCCAGAAACCAATGTGATGTTTCTCTATAATCAGAGGATGCTACATCACAATGCTGAACTAGAAAAAGAAGTTAAGGCTGGTGATGGGCTAGAAGAATTAAACATAGATGGACTACACGAAGTCGTTAAGAGTATCAATGCCAAGGTTAAGGCTAAGACACCTAACGCTAATATGTATGAGAAACATAAGTGTAAAACATCTAAGATACTAGACAAACAGCGTGGGCTTATTCGTAGCTGGCGTAGAAACCACGGACATTATGAGGTAGATTGATGGCTTGGAGTTATGACGAAAGTGATCTTGAGACAACATCGACTTTTGGTCGTATCAATGCTGTCCGATTACTAGTAGGTGATACAGACAGTAATGAACAACAAGTTCAGAATGAAGAGATCGTTTTTGCTCTGACTCAAACCAATAATAACGTATATTATGCTGGGGCTTGGTGCGCAAGGGTTATTGCAGCTAAGTATTCACGCAAAGTAACGACATCAATAGACAACGCTATAAGTGCTGATTACAGCGACTTAGCAACTCAGTATCAAAAACTAGCAGAAAGCCTAGAGTATCAGGGTAAGAAGTCTGGTGCTGTTGTTGGTATTAAGGCTGGCGGTATTACCAAATCAGGTATTGACGCTATACGTGCCAACACTAACCGCATTACTCCCTCATTCCGTAGGGATCGCTTTCGTAATCCACCAAGCTATAGTGGAGAAGATTACGGCTCAGACTACGACTAGGAGGTCTAGATGTCTTTTCGATCCTTTGATCCCTATGACATGATAAGGGACTTCGGCAAAGAAGTTACACTGCACAAACAGACTACGGATGGGACATACGATCCAGCCACAGGTACTTTGTCGGGTGGGGCGACTACAGATTATACAGCCTTTGCTTACTTCTATAACTTTGAGGTAGGTATTCAGGGCGAGACTGATCTTAGGCGTGGTACCAGAAAGTGTGTAATTTCTGCGTTGGGTCTTGCAGTTGCTCCTGATGATGGTGACACTATCTCTGGTTTCGGGGATACGGTACACATCGTAAGAGTTACCACTCACTACAGCAACGGTCTAGCAGTCATGTATACCTGTGAGGTTGCAGAATGATGAAGTTGCAGGTAGCCACTAGACCCAAAGGTCTTGGCAAGAAACTAGATGAAAAGCTAGAGGCTCAGTTTCAGACTAAGCTAAAACGACAAGCTGATCTTGCTATACGGGTTACTATGGGCGATAACCCAAGAGGTAAACCTGCATTAGATACTGGTGCCTATGTCAGGTCTTGGTCATTTAGTAAGCAAGGTAGACCACGGCGTGTCGATAGTAAGAAGCTATCAAAAGGTTCTGGTAGTATAGGTGATGCTGAAAGAGCCAAGTCTGCACTATACTCTGACATCTCTAAGATCAAACTAAAGGGTACGACTGCCATATACTTACAGAATGGCGCACCTCATGCTCCTTATGTAGAATACAAACACAAGTATTTCATCATGGAGACTTTAGCTAATAGGATAAGAAATGGCAACTATTGACAAGGATATTCGGGCCGCACTAGAGAGTAAGCTGGCTGACATACCAAGTGTACCGTCAATAGCTTATGAGAACGTCCCTTTCAACCCTACAACGGGGCAAAACTACTTAGAGGTTACCTACATCCCGATAACAAGAAGGCCCACTGTACGGGGCTTAAATCCACAGCAGAGATACGATGGCATCTTTACCATTAACTGCTATGTCCCAGAGGGTGCTGGCCCTGCTGCGGCAGATACTCTTGCTAAGAATGTTATGGAGACATACGAGGCAACATCAAAACTAACTCAAGGTTCGACTACTGTTAATATAGAATTTGCAGAACGTAGACAAGGTATAGTAGACAGTCCTTTCTATCTTGTTCCTGTCGTCGTAACTTGGTATGCATACAAATAATTAGGAGATCACTATGGCCTTTGCACAGGGTTCACGTTCCAGTCTGTCGTACATTGTAGAAAGCAATTTTGGTACGACACCTTCTGGTAACTTCACTAACTTACCTTTTTCTACTCAATCACTAAACCTATCTAAAGACCGTGTTGCTGGTAATGACATTCAGGCAGATCGTATGCCACGTGTTGACCGTCATGGTAACCGTCAGGTTGGTGGTGATATTGCTGTCGATCTACGTGACGCAGATTACGACGATTGGCTAGAAGCTGCCATGCTAAACACATGGTCAACTAACGTACTTAAAGTTGGTACAACACCTAAGTTCTTCACTATCGAAGACTATGCTGCTGACATCGACCAAGCACGTTTGTTTACAGGATGTACAGTAAACACAATGGGTGTTTCTCTGGCACCTAACCAAATGGTAACAACAACTTTTGGTGTCGTCGGTAAAGATATGACAATTAGCGCAACTGATATTGCTGAATCACGTACTATAGATGCAGCATCTGGTGCATCACCTTTCGATGCTTACTCTGGTGACCTAAAGATTGCCGATAGTGGTTCAACTCTAGCATCTGCTGCTATTGTTACTGGCATGGACTTCACAGTCACTAACGGTTATGCACCTACATTCGTTATCGGTGATGACTCAGCACCAAGCCTAGAGTTTGGTCGTGCAGAAGTAGAAGGTACACTATCAGCGTACTTTGAAGATGCAGCACTAGTAAATCGTTTCATCAACGAAACAGAGACAGCACTTGAGGTTTCTGTAGGTGATGGTACAAACACAATGACATTCCTATTCCCACGTGTGAAAGTAAACTCTGCTGATGTGGGTGTAGATGGTCCTACAAGTCGTGTAGTATCTATGTCCTTCGTTGCTCTATATGACACAACAGAAGCGACAAACCTATCTATTACACGATCTGCGTAATCCCTAGCTAGGGTCGGGGGGTGTTGGTGTCGGGTCTGGCATCCCCCACATAACTACCCGACAACCCGAAGGAGACTCGACATGGATTTAAAAGATTTAACACCTGATAGTGATATAGTCACTTGTACCATACGACACCCAGTCAAGAATGAGCCGTTAAAGAATGATGACGGTAGTGACATGGAAGTAGAGTTGTATGCACCTTATGCAGAAGCCTATAAGAAAGTAGTCTTTGAGCAACAGAATAAGCGACTATCCAAATCTAAAAATGGTAAGATTGATATTAAGGCAGAAGAACTTGAGGAAGCTGGTATTGACCTACTTGCTAAAGTTACTAAGTCTTGGAATATTACCTTTGGTGGTGAACAGCCTAAACTATCAGTGGCAAAAGCTAAAGAAGTATACAAGGAAGTATTCTGGCTACGACAACAGCTAGAAGAGGCTATTGATACTTCTCTGGATTTTATGATGAAGTAGTATCGGATTTACTTAGCTGGGCAGACGAAGAGTTTAAGCTATCAGTCACCCAGTCTGGTGCTACTGAAAGAGATCACTTAGAACAAGTATACAAGCAGACTGGCATCAAACCTAAAGAGTTAGAGAACGAACATAAGTTTCCCTCAATCTTGTCTCATGTCTGGTCTGCTTTTGTGCATATAAGCAATGGTAGATCAGCAGGTTTTTCTGGCCCTAACCCAATACAATACTCAGAGATAAAAGCGTGGGTTGAATTAACAGGCACACCTTTGTCATCTTGGCATGTAGAAATAATAAAGTTGCTAGACTCAAAGTACATAGGAGCATTAAATGGCTGACGATCTTTTAACAATGAAGATTGCCATAGATGATAGAGATTATCTAAAGGTTCAGCGTTCTCAAAAGAACTTTCAGTACAGCTTAGTTGAGATTGAAAGGGCTTACCGTAATAATGAAATTACGTCTAAGCAGTATAATAAACAGCTTGTAATTCAAACTAAGAATCTACAGAAACTTGGTTTTACCTATACTGAAGCATCTAGTCAAATACGTAAGTATTCTTACAGCTTGCGTGGTGCTACTAAGCAGCAACTAGACCATGCACAAGCTATGTCTCAATCTGGCAAAGGTATGCGTAGGTTTGAACTGATTGCACAACAAGCTGGTTATCAGGTAGGTGACTTTGCTGTACAGGTTCAGTCTGGTACAAACGTAGCTGTTGCGTTTGGTCAACAGGCATCACAGTTACTTGGCTTCTTTGGTGCAGGTGGTGCTATAGCTGGTGCAGGTATTGCTATTGCTACTGGACTAATTGCACCACTACTAAGGTCTAAAGAGGCAGCAGAAGAGGCTAATCAGGTTTTCATGAACACTGACGAAGCTATTAAAGCTGTTTCTGAAGAAGCTGTTTCTGCTGCACAAGCGTTAGAACTTTTAAAGTCTGGGTTTGAAACCATAGGGGAAATCAGCTTAGATAAGAGTATCAAACAACTTAACGAGGACTTAGAAGAAGCACAAGGTAAACTTTCTGAGTTACAAACAGCAGAAATTACAGGTATGGCTGCTGGTGCTGGTATAGATATTGTAAGTCTTGTTTCGAGACTTTTTGGTAAAGAGGCAGATAACGAGTCTCAGGCACAAGGAGTGATTGATAAACAAAAATCCGATATAAAAGAACAAATAAGACTACTAGAAGAAAAACTTGCCACTGCCGTTGCTAATAGAAACGAACTTGAGGCAGAAAGGTCAAGACTAAAGGCTATTGAGTTATTCTATGAAAATAGACAAAAGTTAGCCGAAGAGATAGCCGAACGTGAAGCAGGTGTTGCTGAGATCATTGAAAAACAAAAAGAGGAAGCAGACAAATTAGCTGACAAACGTAAAAAGATTGCAGATATTGCTGATGCTGAACTTCTTAGGTTAAGAGGCCAAAACACACTTTTACAGTTACAATTACAGTTTGGTAAAGATTCTCAAGTCGCTAAAGAGCAAGAAATCTCTAATGAGGTAAATCTTTATAAACAAAGACTTCTTGGAAAAGATATCGCAGAGGAAACCGTAGAACAATTAGGTGATCAATACAGAATTAGCTTGAGACTTACAGATCAACTTAAAGATCAAGTACAGCAAGCAAGGGAGTTTAAAAGGCAGGTAAAAGAGGTCAGTAAAACATACACTGAAATGTTAGAGAAACGTGTTCTTGCTGATGTATTTGACCCACGTGGTGAAGAAGGTACGACAGCTACACAGGCTCTAAGACTTGGTTTTAACCCTTTTGCAGACGATGATAAAGATAAAACCAAGACTAAACGTGATCCTCTTGCTGAAATGCTCAAGGAAGTTCGACACAAAACTAAACTTCTTGATTTAACAGAAGAAGAAATAAGGGCAGAAGAAATAAGATACCAGCTTGAAAAAGCAGGTGTAAAAAATACAGATGATCGTATTGATAAACTCATTAAAGAATCTGAGGCTTACTATAAGTTAAATGAGGAACGTGATAAGCAAAAAGTCAGGATTGACGAAATAGGTAATGCTTTCAGTAATATGCTAATGGATATTGTAGATGGCACAGCTAAAGCTGACGAAGCCTTTAAGTCCTTCATGTCAAGTGTCCTAAAACAGCTTTTCCAAGAAACTGCTATTGATCCAGCAGTATCATTCCTTAAATCATTCCTACTAGCAGACGGTGGTGTTATGTCACGTGGCAAACTTACGCCATTCGCTTATGGGGGTGTCGTAAATGGCCCTACTGTATTCCCAATGGCTAACGGAATGGGACTTATGGGTGAAGCTGGACCAGAGGCTATCATGCCACTTAAACGTGGCCCTAACGGTAAACTTGGTGTCGAAGGTGGCGGTGGAGTTACTGTCGTCCAGAACATCAACGTATCTACTGGCGTACAACAAACTGTACGTACTGAGATTAAGTCCTTAATGCCACAGATTGCAGAGGCATCTAAAGCAGCCGTTGCTGATGCTAAACGTCGAGGCGGTTCGTATGGAAGGAACTTTTCATAATGGCTATTGATTATACTGCCCCGTTGTCTTTACCAACACATACAGGTATAGCCTCTATTGAGTTACACACCATCAATGCAGTAGCCTACAGTCAGTCCCCATTTACATTCCAAGGTCAAGCACATGCTTATTCTGGTGAGATGTGGACTGCTGATGTGTCGTTACCACCTATGAAACGTAGTGATGCAGAACGCTGGATAGCCTTTCTAATGAGCCTACGAGGTCAGTATCACACTTTCCTACTAGGTGATCCTAATGGTACCTCTGTAATCGACGATGCTAGTTCTTTGACTATAACTGGTACTACAGGTGAAAGACTGGTAGATGCTAACGTACCATCAGGTGAAACAATTAAAGCTGGTGACTACTTTTCTTTAGGTACTGGTAATGATCAAAGATTATACAAGGTATTGAGTGACTACACAGGCACTGGTTCTTTACAGTCTAATGTACTAGATATATGGCCAGCCTTACGTGCAGATGCATCTTCGGCTACAGCAGACTTAACAACACCACAAGGTCGTTTCAGACTAGCGTCTAGCGACACTAACTGGTCAATCAATGATACCAGTTTCTATGGTTTAACATTTGGAGCAATAGAAGCACTATGAGCCGTACTTTACCGACAGGTATGGTTGCTAAACTCACTGAGGGTGAGGTTGAGTTATTCCATGCCTTAGAACTACAGTTTTCTACTCCGTTATATCTATGGACGGGTATTGGAGACAAGTCCCTCACACCTGAGAATGGATCGACAAATACTTATATTGGTGTTGGTAATCTACTACAGGTGGGTGAACCCTCAGAGGCTCTTGATCTATCAGCACAAGGTCTTAGCCTGTCGTTAAACGGTCTTAACAGTAGTATCCTATCTGCTGCCTTATCTGAGAACTATCAAGGTCGTGCAGCTAAGTTATACCTAGGCATTGTTGGTGTGACTAACATGGCAGAAGTATTCTCAGGTTACATGGATGTTATGACGATTAGAGAATCAGCAGATACTGTTGACGTTTCACTTAGTGTGGAAAGCAGACTAATTGACTTAGAACGACCAAGGGTTGCCAGATACACTAAAGCAAGTCATCAAAGTATCAGTGGTAATTCAGGTGATAAGTTCTTTGACTTCTTAACAGACATTCAAGATAAACGAGTAGAATGGAAGTAAATGTTACCCGACTGGAAACACAACCTGACAACTTGGATAGACCAGAATAGATACAATAGGTTCTCTTGGGGTGTACATGATTGTTTTGTATTCACCAATGTAGCTTGGCGTAAGATGACTGGTAAGGGATATGCCGACGAGTGGTACGACAGGTACTACAACGAAAGATATAGACCCCTGTCCAGAGAAGAGATGCAACAAGAGTTTGGATACAACGAACTACATGAAGCATTAGACGAAAAGCTAAACAGAGTGCCTACATCACAAGTAGCTTACGGTAATTTAGTCGGTACATCTAAGTGGTCATTAAACAACACTACAAGAGTTGCCCTTGGTATATGCCTAGGTGATAGTTCCGTTTTCGTCGGGACTAGAGAATTACAATTTATACCAACAGACGAAATACAGTTTGCATGGGGTGAAAAATGAGAGATGAATTTGGCGCATGGGCAAGGGGTACTACGTTCCTAAGTCCTAACTCTAAGTTGTATAAGATGCCGCAACTTATTGCTAGTGCTTTGGCTCCTTATATTCCTGGCGTAATAGCTGGTACAACAATTACCTACGCCACAGTTGCAGCTTATGCTATCTACACTGCTGGTACAATGTGGGCCTTGAAGCAGTTAGCACCTGATGTACCTACACCTTCTAGTCCAGACTTAAGCAACCGACTACAACCAGACTCACCAAAGCAGGTGATCTATGGTCGTACCCGTGTCGGTGGTGCTGTTACTTATATCGAAAGTGTTGATAACAATAGCAACCTACTACAGGTTATCTGTATTGCTGGTCACCCTGTCGAAGAGATAGAAGATATTTACGTCAACGACACCCGTGTTACCAAAGCTAATGTTGGTGGTGGTGCGACTATTGGTGGTGCTGTTGACAGTGCGGATTGGAAGTCTGGTAGTAATACAGTTATAGATGTATTCAAAGGTAATGGCTCTAATAATACTACAGCCCTAGCTGACTTATATACACTTACAGACAACTCTACAGATGTAAACTCTACAGACTTTACTGGTAACGATACCTCATTCCTGTTTACTAATTTTGAGTACAACAGAGAAGTTTTTACCAATGGTATACCTACAATCAATGCTGTCGTAAAAGGACGTAAGATTTATGATCCTCGCAAAGATAGCACATCTGACGCTTATGATTCAGGTCTTGGAGTATCCACACACAGAAAGACTGATGACACCACTTGGGAATATAGCAATAACCCTGCGTTATGTATTTTAGATTATCTAACCCAAGAGCATGGTCTTAATGTTGACTATGATGAAATTGACGATACTGAATGGGCTACAGAAGCTGACATCTGTGAAGAGCAAGTCACAGAATACTCAGAAGGTGAAGATGTCTGGGTAAATGACCGCTATAATCTAAATGGCGTATTTACACGGGATATGGCACCACAGGAAATTATCCCTGCCATGTTATCTTCTTGTTCAGGTTCTTTGTTCTATGCTCAAGGTAAGTGGGTTCTACGTGTAGGTAAGTATCGTACACCTATTAGTCCAGTGTTTGATGAGGACGATCTACGTGGTCCTATGTCTATTGACACTAAGACTTCTCGTCGTGATATATACAACTCTGTTACAGGTAAAGTATCTGCTGAGTATGATTTTACTGATCCTAACACAACAGGTCTAATAGATTTTATACCTACAGATTACCCAATGGTAACGTCTTCTGTCTTAGAAGCAGAGGATGGTGGAGTAAGAAATACACTAGAACTTCCATTACCATTTACTACTGAATTACTTCAAGCCCAACGTATAGCTAAACAAACCCTATTCAGAAGCAGAGAACAAATTGTCGTTAATGCTAGGTTTGGTCTTAAAGCATTCCAAGCTAGGGTAGGCGACAATATCAAACTAACTAACTCACGCATGGGTTGGAATGAGAAGGTCTTTGAGATTGTATCTTGGAAGTTTGCTTATGGTGAGGGCGCTGCCCTAGAGGTTGACCTTACACTGAAAGAGAACTCTTCTGATGCATACGACTGGAATGCAGAGGCAAGTGTATTCACGACTAATAATACGACACTGCCCAGATACAATTATGCGCCTACACCTACACTAGGTACGCCTACTACAGAGGTTATCATACAATCTGATGGTACAACAACTGCGAATGCAGAGGTAGCTTGGACTGTCACTGACGATGCTTATGTAAATGACTATGTTCTGGAGTGGAAACGGTCTGGTGAAACAGACTACCAATCTGTAGTTACTACTAATTTATACTACAGGATTGCTGGCCTTCAGGTTGGGCAGGGTTATGATATACGAGTTAGTTCTCGTAACAGATTAGGTGTGCGTTCTGTATTTGCAGCTACCACTTTAACTGTTTCAGGAGACACAACAGCACCAAGCGCACCTACTATGGGCAGCGCAACTGGTAGCTTCAATCAAATTAAGGTTTCGTGGACTAATCCATCTGATGATGACTTTAAGGAAGCTATTGTTTTCCGCAACACAACTAATAACTCTGCTTCAGCTACTGAGATAGCTAGAATAAGTGGTGACACATATGTTGATGCGGGTCTTCCAGACAGTACAACTTATCATTACTGGGTTAAGGCAGTAGACTTTACTGGCAATGTGTCTGGGTTTAGTTCAACTGCTGATGCAACAACAAATGCATCTTCTATTGGTGATGATGGCGATGACGGTCAAAACGCCCGTGGCTATGTTATGACAAATCAGTCACATACGGTTCCATCAGGTGCAAATGGTGTTGTTGACAGCTACGCTGGGTCTGGAACTGATATTGAAATTTATGACGGTCACTCAAAGTTAACTTACACAACTGGATCATTAAGTAATGGTTATTTTACAATACTAAGCACCACAGTCAGCCCATCGAGTGCAATAACTGTTGGTGCAGCATCATACATTACTAATGGTGTTCGTATTGCTGACCATTCGGTTATGAGTTCTAGTGAAGATACAGTCACAATTACTTATGAGATTAATGGTAGAAACTACGCTGGTTCAACTTTCACTTTTGACATAACGCAGACTATTACAAAGTCATCTGCTGGTTCTGCTGGTGCTGGTCGTTGGAATATTCCAGTAACAAGTTTGCCAACAACAAGCGCAGAAGCACAGACCGCATGGGACGCATCTAGTGTAGGCCGTGATGAAGTAGAAAGTGATCAGGCATGGTTCTATACAGGCACAGAGGCCAACCCAACTGCGCAAAGTGTTTGGATTTACGATAGCGGTACGTCAACATGGAATGAGCAAGACGAAGTAATTGATGGAAGCCTTTTAGTTACTGGCACAGTTACGTCTGATGCCGTAGATACTAATTTCATTGATGCCTTTGAGATTGACGCAGCAAATATTACAACAGGCTTATTAGAGGCAGACCGCATACAAATTGATGGGGTAACGCTAGACACAGTTACAACTGGTGTAGCACCAAATGAAATAACTAAACTTATAATCGCTGGGGCTGGTGTTGCTACTGCACAAATAGCAACAAATGCGGTTACTAGGACGGCTGCAACAGCTATCGGTTCTACATTTACAACGACATCGAATACATCCGTAGATATTGCGGCACTTAGCTTTACTGAAGATGCGGCATATGATCTCTACGCTTGGGCTTCTGGGGATGTTGAAAATGATAGCGGCAGTACAAAAGAAATAGCATTTCAGTTAGAAAACACCGCAAATAGTCCGTTTGCAAAACAGATTGTTAATCTTGCGGATGGCGACACAGCACACCTTTCGTTGATGGGGTACACAACTACAGCTAACGGAAGTAATAGCATTGCCTTTACGATGACATGTGTCGGCGGTGCTGATCTTATATTCAGCCAGCCGTTTCACTTCTTTGTCTTAGGCATCAAGAGATAGTAACTGACATTTATAAGCTAAGAGGATATTATGGGATACCAATTAGGAACACGTAGTAAACAAAAGCTGTCGGGGGTTCACCCCGATATGGTAGCAGTAGTATCACGGGCGATTGAGTTGTCTGAACAAGACTTCTCTGTGCTTGAAGGTATACGACACATCAATCGTCAACGAGAACTAGTGAAGACAGGTAAGTCAACCACTATGAACTCAAGACATCTGACAGGACATGCAGTAGACTTAGTGCCTTATCCTGTGTCGTGGGACTGGGAATACTTTTACCCTATCGTAGATGCTATGAAAGCTGCTGCTGAAGAGTTAGACATAGAGATCACGTGTGGTGCAGACTGGAAGAATTTCCCTGATGGTCCACACTTTGAACTTAGCTGGGATAGTTATCCGACATGATTGAAGATACGGTGTTGTGGAACGCAATCCTTACGGGTGGCATAGGTATAATAGCTTGGGTCATCCGAAGTTGCATGGTAGAATTAAATAGACTTAACATACTGCTTAACAGAACCCGTGAAGAAGTAGCAAAAGAATACGTAACTAAATCTGAACAAAAAGATCAGATGAATTATGTCATAGACAAGATTGAGTCACTCGACGCAAAATTAGATAGGTTGCTAGAGAGGCAGTAGGGCATGGACCCAGTTACGATTATCAGTGGTGCTACAGTCGCCTTTAATGCCTTAAAGAAGGGTTTTGCTGTAGGCAAAGACTTACAAGAAATGGGTGGTCAACTAAACCAGTGGGCTTCTGCTATGTCAGACTTAGGTCAGGCAGAAAAGAAAGTCAATAACCCACCTTGGTGGAAGTCCCTTGGTAGTGATGTAGAACAAGAGGCTATGGCTGTTTGGAATGCAAAGCGTAAAGCAGAGGCCATGCGTGAAGAGTTACGCAGCTATATAAGTTTTGTTTATGGTCCATCAGCATGGGATGAATTAGTGGCTACAGAAGCAAAGATACGTAAACAAAAGAAAGAGCATGAGTACCGTAAAGCTGAATTACAAGAAGCTATCATTACTTGGTCTATTACTAGTTTGCTATTGTCAATATTCTTTGTTGGCTTTGGTATACTAGTTTACACAATGAGATGATTAAGAAAGTCGGTAATAAGTACATAGTCTACGGTAAAGACGGTAGAATAATCGTAGTGACTTCAAGTAGACGAATAGCGGAGAGATTGGATGGTAGTTGACTTTGATGTTGATGGTGACGGTAAAGTCACACTAGAAGAAATAGCTATGAAAGAACGTATGCTTGAAGTAGAGTTACGTGAAGAAAAAGCTGAGTCACAAAAGTTTATGGCTTGGGTAGCTATGGGTATGATGATCATATTTACCATATTCCTATTCACACCTATGATGTCAGACTCACGTGTATCTGCTTTAGCTGATCTACTAGGTCTATTCTACATTGCACAGACTGGTGTCGTTGCAGCTTACATGGGTGCTACAGCTTATATGGCTGGTAAACCTATGGGTAACAAAGTGGCTATGAGCAAATGAGATGGTTGGTCCTGATCCTATTATTATCTAGTTGTGGACTAACTAGCCTAATTCCCACTGGTGGGACTAACGTAGCTGCAAACACACAGCTTGGACAAGAGAACTACCAAGGTGTCACGACAAACGTCGATAGGTCAGTTAAGCCTGTCATAAGGCCAGAGGGTCCCGTAGAGACTGTACAACAGGACAACAGTGTGACAAACATATCCGAACTAGACCCCCTACTACTAATCCTTTTGGTGCTTGGATGGCTTGCTCCTAGCCCCTCAGAGATAGGCAGGGGAATCCTTAAACTATTCCGTCGAAGAAGAATAGAATACTAACCCCCAGATACTAAAGAACCCCCTAGGTTAATTCCTAGGGGGCTTTTTTGTGTCTACTCTTCTGATAGACCTAGTTTGTTCATGCACATAGCTGTACCTTCATACAGCATTTCTATGTCGGCCTCTGCTTTTGTAATCTTACGTAGGCAATATGCATTTGCCAGTAGGCTTATAAGCAGGATACCCTCTACTACTGTTATAGTCATTTACGCCCCTGTTGTTGTATTAGTGCTTCTAGGTACCATCGTGCTTTCTTCAAATCCTCAATACCATTCTTGTATCGCCATCGGTGTAGATACTTAGCTACATTCCCACGGTAGTATCCTATTAGTTCCTCGTCTGTCAGGAAGTCTTTTATGTACTCAATGCACTCAATAGAACCTGTACCATAGTGTGCAGGGTTGTTTACGTTGTCACGTTCTTTGGATCGTTGTCGTTCTTCTAGGGACATTGGAGTTATCATCGGGGCTTCATTCCAATCATTCATAGTTTCTCCTTCATAAACACCTTAACCCATTGGGCGCAGATGTCTGACCTGATTATGTCGTCTACACCAAACTCAATGATTGGTACAGGCAACATGTGCTTCTTTGCTAGATGGATCACCTTCGACAAACCGTCTGTCTCTTTCAAGTCAGATTGCTGCGAATCACCATTAAGCACAATAGTAGTCCCTTCTCCAACCCTAGTCAACAACATTTTCAACTCATGTGTCGTTATGTTCTGTGACTCGTCTACAATTACAAAGGCATTATCGAAGCTACGCCCACGCATAAGTGCAAGAGGTGCCATCTCAATGTTGCCATTCTTGATGCCAGTTTCGACTGTACCCTTTCCAAGATGCTTCTCCAATACGTCTAGTACAGGTAATGCCCAAGGTTTAGTCTTTTCCTCTAGGTCACCCTTTAGGTACCCAAGTTCTTTACCTACGGCAACGTGAGGTCTTGTGATGACGATCTTATCAATTTCTTTCGTCGTGTAGAGGTCGGCAGCATAAGTCGCCGCAACATACGTTTTCCCAGTCCCCGCAGGACCAAGGATAAAAACTTGTTGATATTCCCGAAGAGCATCTAATAGTTCCTTTTGTTTATCAGTTCTAGGTAACAACCCAGAAGTCTTTTTCTGAGTTGCACCTTTATAATTAGTTTTTCGTCGGGTCTTTCTAGGTTTGACAGGAAAGTCTGTCACATTGTCATCATCCATTCATTTCTACCAGTTCTGCTGATGTATAGGGTACATGAAAGAACTGTTCCCCTTTACGTATGTACCTACCTTTAGCTGTGCCTAGGCTTTCCTTAGTCAGTAGTGTGTCCTTGATACGCCATGCCTGTCGTAGGTCTTTACGGAAGACGTAGAAGTTAAGAACACCATTCTCTGACCCATGTTTGTCTAGGAGCCTCTGTTTGCGTTCAGGAATGCGTATTTCTGACCAGTGGGTAGGCCAGTCCCCACCCCAAGCTACCTTAACCTCTGCCTCGTTAAAATAAGTGTAGCCACCCTTCTGTGACACGACATCGACATAGTAGTCCTCTTCTGTGTTTACAATAGTATGACCCTTACTCTTTAACAAGGAGACAAGAGCGTCTTTAGCTTTATTGTCGTATGCCTCATACAACGCACGACTAAACTTCTTTCTTACGGGTTTCATCTTTTCTCCACATTAATTCATGCAAGAGCATGTTTTGTTCATAGTCGGACATAATCATCCAATCTCTGATTTCGTCTGTTGTACGAAAGCACCCTGCACAGTATCCATCGACTATACGACAGACCTTTATACAGGGTGACTTAACAGAACCTATGTTAGGTCTACGATTTCGCATACGTCCCCAGAACATGCCATTGTCTGCATACCTGCTGTATTGTCCTCTTTCTCATAGTCCGTCAGTTTAGACCAGTCAATACCTGTCGGCATTAACGACAGCAAAGTCTCATAGTCTGATTTGTCGCAATCCTGATAAGGGGCTTGCTGATAAGTGTGGTCACTGTGTGGCAAGAATGACACACCTGACATCTCGTCAAAATGCTCATACACAAATGCACCTACAGATACCCATTCATGGTCACGAACTGACACAGTAATGCTAGGTTTATGTTCGCACCAGTGCCGTTGATACGTCAGCCACATCTCTAGTTGTTCAATAGCTGACATATCGTTGCGTGTTACTGCACCTGCAGGAGCTTTCTGTGGAAAACTAAACACTGTTGTTGCATCTGGTTTCATCACATCAGGCTCATTAGGCACACCCTGATCCACTAGGAATTTCGTAAGTGGGTCTTTATTGTCTCCACGCACTGTGCGGATGTAATAAGGGCTGTGACGAGCATGTATCCCACTAGCAGAATCAACAAGTTGGGAGACAGTGCCACTAGGTTTGACACAAGTGATAGCAGCAGAAGGAGGGATACCAAGGCGCTCAGCCCATTCATCATTAGTAGATATAGCGACATTTCTTAAATGCTCCAGTGTTTTAGCTAACCCAGCATTAGCACCGGTCATTAGCGGGTTGTCCATGATGCCTGTTAGACTTACACCTAGCAGACGCTCTTCTTCCGTATTGTCTGTCCAATCCTTGGAGAGGTACGGAAACTTTGTATAGGTAGATTGGATCGTACCTAAGATAGTCGCATATTTTACCTTGCGTTCTATGTCTTCAATATTGTCGGTAGCACGTACTACGCACTCAGTAAGGTTGCAAAATTCCGCATTTTTGAGGATGATTTCTGAACATGGATTCGTCCCGAAGTCGCTGTCTGGATTACGACGACCATTCTTTGCAGCTTGCTTCTGTGATGCTTGACGATTAAAGATGCCACGTTCACCTGACTTACTTTCGATCAATGCTGTCCACTCACGCATGAATGTTTCTGCATCTGGTTTGTCAGTATAAGCCACAGAGTTGTTAGCCAAGGCACGGTGACCATAGTCCAGATACCATTGACCAGACTTAGCATAACGCATCTTGTCGTCTGACAGGTTAGACAGACTGATCATAGCACTACGGCGTACACCACCTACTACTACAATCTCACCGATCTTACACATGATGTCGTGACATTCGATAGACGATAGCTTACGGCCTGTGGCATTCAAGAACTTATCGACAGTAAAGTTGAACAAGTCTACCAAGGGTGCTGGTCCTGATGCACGGCCACCAAATGTCTTTAGTCTTGCACCTGCTGGTCGTACTTTGGATACGTCCCACTTAGGAATTTCACCAGACCACAACAATGCTAGTAGTTGTCGGTATGCTTTAGCCCAACCTTCTTTACTGTCCTTTACTACGATTGTTGTCTCAGACTTGAATAGGCGTTCTGGTACTTCTGGTAGCTTCTGGATGTATTGACGTTCAACACTGAACACCA
>Ga0222717_10001699_pt1 | contig 17680 bp, 22 predicted proteins | sample C33_18DmetaG_FD_165053 | JGI IMG/M metagenome (GOLD analysis project Ga0222717, IMG submission 165053) | Estuarine water microbial communities from San Francisco Bay, California, United States - C33_18D | ecosystem: Environmental > Aquatic > Marine > Unclassified | place: USA: California...
ATCATACATGCGATTATATATTTTTTCATTCAGTTCTCCTTTAATAATGAATATTCATATTTAGTAAGTCGTATTATATAGTTTTTTGACTGTAATGTCAAGCGTCCCTTTGATGGTTTCAAATGGCCTATCAAATCCTATGGTAAGTGTAATTCTATCTTTATCTGTTTTATTTTTAACACCATGAAGTTGTCTGGTGTTTATTAGGTAAACTTCTTCACCACTATATTCTTCAAGAGGTTCATTAAAATCGTCAACAAATATTATTGAGCTATTGCTAAAATCGCCTACAAGTGGAAAATTTAATGAACATAATTTACTATGGTCTCTATGAACAGGTAGACCACCATAATGTACTTTGGAAATTTCATACTACTAATTGGAGATTGAGTGATATTACTTAATGCCTCACTCCATGGGGTTATAGGCACCGGTGCTTCATCTACTGGCCATTGTATACCATGACGGTCCACACCTCTATGATATTTTGCCTCTAAACACGACTTCACAATCTCACTTTTCGGCCATGACAAATTATATTTTTTACAATATTTCATCAAAGAAACATACGGTCTTCTTTTAAGTTTTTATCTATTGTAGGCAATTTAGCTCTTGCCTCAAGCCATTTATTTGCTAATTCCTCTGTTTCAAAATCTCTGGTCAATATAACGGTTTTGTTATCAGCCAATAGAGTAGCTTCTTTTGAATATTGATATGTTTCATCATTAGCAATATGTAATTTTAATGCTTCAACATCATCTACACCAGCATTGTCGTTTTCAAAAAACTCTGATACTGTTTCAAAAGTCTTATCTGGATAAGCAACATTTTTGTACATTAATTTAAGTGATATCATTTAATTCTCCTATTCTATATTATTTAGGTGTATAAATAGTATTGTATATAGGAGAAAATTATGAATACAGTATTAATTGATGGCAAAGAATTTGATGTTGCAAAATTGAGTCCAGAATTACAAAATTACTTAATAGTAAGACAAGAAATTCAGGCTTCTAAAGTGCGACACACAATTGAGCTTGAAAAGATTGATGTCTTAACGACACATTATAACAAAAAAATTGCAGATTTAGTAAAAAAAGAAGTACCGGAAGAGAAATAAATGGCAGCTATAGCTAACTTAACAATAGACCAAGGAACGACATTCACCTCGGATGTCACGGTCAAAGACGCAAATGGTAACCCATTTGATTTAACAGGTTATACAGCTCTAGCTAGAATGGCTAAGGGCTACTCATCAACAAGAACACGAACAATTATAACTTGTACAGTAGCCGCTGACGCTACTTCAGGTGTAATTACCATGGCTTTGACGGCTGACCAGACAAGTCAACTAGAAGAGGGTAGATATGTTTACGATTTAGAGATATTACAGACCTCATCTAGTACAATAACAAGAGTTATCGAGGGTGTTGTTACAGTTAGACCTCAAGTATCTATCTAACTAAACTCTTTTTTGTTATAAATATACCCAAGGAGAGAAATTATGCCTGACATTACAGCAAAGATTAATGTAAACACATCACAAGGACCACAACAAGTATCCGTTGCCTTGCCCTCTGCTCAAGCGGCACAAAATAGTTCTCTTCAATTAAAACAATTGGGAGATGTGGACACTTCTTCATTAGAAGATGGAGCAATATTACAATATAGGTCAAGTGACGCAAAGTTTGTAGCGAGAAATGAAATTGTTACAACAACAGGCACATTGACTTTAAACGCAGGAGCATTTTAGGAGTTTTAGATGGCAACAGTAATTCAGATAAAAAGAAGTTCAGGTACTACTGCCCCGAGTACGCTGAAACTAGGTGAATTAGGTTATACTTATGGAACAGGAACACAAGGTAATTTAGGTGATAGATTATTTGTTGGAGAGGGTGGTGTTGACGGAAACGGTGACGCTAATAATATTACAGTAATTGGTGGTCAGTATTTTGCTGACATGTTAGACCATGTTGCTGGTACATTAACAGGTAGTTCAGCACTCATAGCAGACACTAACTTAGCAATTGACCAAATGATTATTGGTAATAGTGCTACAGTAGGTGGTCAAGCAAAATTTAATGAGGGTACAAATAACGGTACAAACTTTATAGGTTTAAAAGCTCCAAATAATGTAACTGCTACAACTACTTTCGTATTGCCAGACGGAGATGGTTCAGCAGGACAATTCTTAAAAACAGACGGTTCAGGTAATTTAGATTTCGCAACTGTTAATCAGTTTATTGATTTAGCAGGTGACACAGGAACAGACACATACAACACGGCAGAAACTTTAACATTTGCCGGTGGTCCTGGTATGTCAACAGTAGTTACAGATAATAATGTGGCTATAAATGCAACAGGATTAACAAACTCAAATTTATCAGGTAGTGCGGCTATTTCAAATGCTAATTTAGCAAATCCGACAACTACTCTAGGTTCATCTACATTAACATTAGGTGCAGCTACAACTGACATTGCAGGTTTAACATCATTAGTAGTAGATAGTATTACAATTAATGGTTCTACACTTTCAACAACTTCAGGCAATACAGACATTACATTAAGTCCTCATGGTACTGGTACTGTTAAAGTTCCAGCTGCCTACAAAGACAGAGCAGGATTTGATTCAGACTCATTAACAACAAAAGCATATGTTGATGAAGTTGCAACAGGTTTAGATGTTAAAGACTCGGCTCTAGTTGCTACTACTGTAAACTTAAACGCTACATACTCAAATGGTACTGCTGGTGTTGGTGCAACATTAACAAATTCAGGCACACAAGCTGCTTTGGTTATTGATGGTGTTACACTTGTTGCAGGCAATAGAGTTTTAGTTAAAGATGAAACAGTAGGTAACAGAGAAAGAAACGGTGTTTATTCTGTTACAAACATAGGTTCAGGTTCAACAAATTGGGTACTAACAAGGGTTACAGACATTGACGAACCTGCTGAGCTTACTGGTGGTTCATTTGTATTCGTAGAATCAGGAACACAAGGTGGCGGAAACGGTTATGTATTTACCCATGTCGGACAACCGACAATCGGTACAACAGAATTACCTGTATCACAGTTCTCTGGTGCTGGTCAAATTGACGCTGGTGACGCAATCGTTAAAGCAGGTAACAGACTTGATGTTGCAACAGATAATAGTTCAATAGAAGTAAACGCAGACGCATTAAGAGTTAAAGCAGGTGGTATTACAAATGCCATGTTAGCAGGTAACATTGATGGTGCAAACATTGAAAACTTTGTATTTACAGACGAAGGCTCTACACAAGGTCAAGTTCAAATTGGTAACCCTATGGAGTTTTTAGCAGGTGAAGGATTAAATACAACTGCTTCAGGAAATACTTTGACAATCGCTGGTGAATTAGCAAGTACATCAAATATCGGTGTTGCTAAATTTACTAGTTCTAATTTTTCAGTTACATCAGGTGATGTGGCAATTGTGACAGTTGATGGAGGTTCATTCTAATGAAAAAATTATGGAATAAAATTATTGATTTTTGGATTACAGGTATGCCAGGTTTTAAAAAACCATTGGTTTTAAAAAACGAAGTAAAAACAGATTTGAAACATTTAAAGACACAAACAAAATCAGAGTTAGAAAAACTAGGTAGAAAACTAGGCATAGAGTTAGACAAAAGACTTACTAAAGATAAACTTATTAAACAGATTAGAAAACATAGTAAATAATGTCAACGGTAATAAAACCAAAAAGAAGTGAAACGGCATTAGCCGTACCAGCTGCTAATGTATTAGCTGTTGGTGAGTTGGCAATGAATGTTACTGACGGTAAGTTTTATACTAAAACAACTGGTAATGTTGTCAAAGAAGTTGGTGGTGCTGGTTCTGTTAATCTACAAACAGTAGTAACAAATGGCGCAACAACAAATACAGATATTATTTTAGATGGTTCAAATCTAGTCTTTGAGGGTTACTTAGCAAACGCATACGAAACAACTTTAACGGCTGCAGAGCCAACAGTTGATAGAACAATTACTTTACCAAATGTTAGTGGTACTGTAATTACAACAGGAAATTTAACAGTAGATGGCACAACAACAGGTGATGTACTTGTTGGTGAGGGTGACGCCCTTGCATATGCTATCGTATTTGGAAGTTAGAAAATATGGCAAGTGCATTTAAAAACGCAGGTATGACAGTTGTTACAACTGATACTTCGGCTGCTAATTTATATACAGCACCAAGTAACGGTCAGGCCGTTATTCATGCATTATATATCTCGAACAAAAGTGCTACCAATTATGGTAATGTTGATGTTAAAGTAACAACAGACGGTGGTACAACATTTCATCATGTGGCAAAGTCTGTACAAATTGAACCAGAAAACACTTTAATTCTTGATAAACCACTTAATTTAGAATCTAACGATATCGTAAGAGTTGTTGGAGAATTAAATTCTGATTCTTCTCAACCAGAGTTGGAAGCATATGTGGCTATTTTAGAGGTTACATAATAAAAGTATTATAAATAGTATTTAAGGAGTTAAGTTAATGGCATATTTGGTAGACAAGAAAACGGAAAATGGTATCTTTAGTAGTGCCCAATCCGCATTTCACGGTCTAAAAGTTGAAAGACGAACATTTGTTAATGACGGTCAAGTAGATGAAGGCATACTAACTTACACAAAGGCTTACATGTCGGACCCTAATGTATCTGTTAATTTGGCAGATTATGGTACTCCGTACAACGGTGTTGATGACGCTAATAGTGGTAACGCAAACCAGTATAATAGAACATTGATATCAAACCAAGGAACAGAATTAGCTGATGGTAGAACACCAGGCTCAAGAGCATATGACGGTGTTCGTTTTGACAATAACAAGTTGACATATTATATGAACGCAGACGGATTTCTAGTTGCTAGATATTTCGAAGACTTTACATATAATACAGGTGCAACAGGAAACACAAGGAACTATACAACATAGGATAACAAATGGCAGATTTCGTATTAGGGAGAATAAAATTTGTATGGAAAGGCGCTTGGGCAGGTTCAACTGCTTACATTGCTGATGATGTCGTAAGATATGGTGGTAATGCTTTTATAGCACTAGCAAACCATACTTCTTCAGCATTATTCGAAACAGATTTATCAGCCAACCCGACAAAATGGCAAAAAATGGTTGGTGGTGTAGAATACAAAACTGACCACGCAGACGCAACTTATTATAAAGTAGATGACATTGTTAAGTACGGACCAACATTATGGGTATGTACAACAGCTCACACATCTACTTCAGCAGTTTTAGATACAACAAAATTTTCAGTATTTTTACCAGGTCTTGAATTCGAAGACTCATGGGCTGTTGGCACACAATACCAACAAGGTGATATTGTAACTTACGGTGGTTATCAGTATGTTGCAGAAAGAAATAACATTGGTCAAACACCTGTAGATTCAGGCGCTGATTGGGAAGTAATTACAACTGGTTACAGTATGTTAGGTACATGGGCTGCCGGTACTGCTTACAAAACTGGTGAAGTTGTCCAATACGGTGGTAATACATATGTTTTCAAAGTTAGTTCAGCGGCAGGTACATTACCAACTGATACATCAAAAGCAGATTTATTAGTAGAAGGTGTTTCACACCAAGGTACATATAGTGCCGGCACTGCTTACAAAATTGGTGAAACAGTAATTTTTTCAAACTCTACTTACAGAGCAAGAATAGATACTACAGCAGGTCAAGCTCCTACTGACGGTACAGACAATACACAATGGGCTCTTTATGTTAAAGGTGCACCATCAGGTGTATTCACTACACAAGGTGACCTTGTTCAACAAGGTGCTTCTGGTCCAGAAAGACTGCCAATCGGTAGAGCTGGTGACAGATTAAGAGTTAACGCTTCTGGTAACGGACTAGAATACTTTAACGAAAGTTCAGGTAATACTTTACATGTATCTCCAGAAGGAGATGACACAAATCCAGGAACAGAAACATTACCTTTCAAAACAGTTAAAAAGGCTTGTCAATCAGCAGGTTCAAATGGTATTTCAACAATATCAGGAATTGCTGGTGGTACAGGTGGTACTCCAGGCACATTCAGAAATGTTAGTGTAACAGGTGGTTCATCTACAGGCACAGTTGTTGATGTAATTACAGACGGTTCATCCACACCAACAATTAATATTATTAACAATGGTTCAGGTTGGACTGAAGGAAATACTGCTACAATTGCAAAAGCAAATGTTGGTAACTCTACAGCAGATATCACATTTTCAATTGAAACAGTTGCAGGTGGTGATACAATTCACATTCAGGCAGGTACTTTTGAAGAAACTTTCCCAATTAGAGTTCCACCACAAGTTACAATTTTTGGTGACTCATTAAGAGGTACAAAATTAGAACCAGCTGCTGGTTCTGCTACTTCGGTTGCTACAGTTGGTAGTATTGGTGCTAATGACGCTTCAAGAACACCAGGTACATATACAAATGTTTTAGCAACATCAACAAGTGGTTCAGGTCAAGGTTTAAGAGTTACAGTTGTTGTTGATGGTTCATCAGCGATTACAGTTACACCAACTCATGGCGGTTGTTATTATGCAGTAGGAGATACATTATCTATTCCTGATAACTTATTAGGTTCAGGTGGTGGAGCTGCGTTAACTTGTGCTGTTGCTACATTACATAACAATAATGCTTCAACAATGTTCCTAGTTAACAATGCTAACTACATTTCATTTATGACTTTACAAGGTTTGACTACAGGCGGTACAGTTGTTGCTCTTGACCCTACAGGTGCAATTACAACTGCTTCACCTTACATTCATAACTGTACATCTGTTAACACAGGTTCAACTGGTATGTTGGTTGACGGTAATGCTCATATATCAGGTAACAAATCAATGGTTGCCAATGACTTTACTCAAATCAACACAGACGGTAAAGGTGTTTCAGTTATCAACGGTGGTAGAGCAGAGTTAGTATCTGTCTTTACATACTATTGTGATAAAGGATTTAATACAGAATCAGGTGGTACAATTCGTGCCCTTAACTGTTCAAACGCATACGGAGAATACGGTGCTTTTGCTGACGGTGTAAGTGCAACTGAAACTCCTGATGAAGTTCAATTAAGAGGTTCACAAATTCGTTTCCAAAATTTACAAGGAAACATTGCTACTGCTACAGTTGCTGAAGGAGACACTTTAACAGGTGCTGTTTCAGGTGCAACAGCAACAGCAATTGATGTTGTACAAGCTACTAGAAAATTAAAAATCGAAGGTGGTAACGGAAGATTATTCTCACCAGGAGAAACAGTCAATGTTACTGGTGGTTCTTCATACAACTTTAAAGTTTCGACAACTGCTTCTGACCATACAGACGCAGCTACGAAAACAATTACAGGTGCAACACAGGCCAATCCGGTTGTTATTACTTCAAATGCACACGGATTAAATAACGGTAACAAAATTGTTATCTCTGGTGTTGTAGGTATGACAGAATTAAATGATAATACTTACTATGTACAAAATGCTACAGCTAACACATTTAGTTTATCATCAAGTACAGACCCAGCAGTTACAACAAATGTTGACGGAAGTGCATTTACAGCTTACACTTCAGGCGGTACAATCACACCTAAAACACCGACAACTGGTCAAACTGGTTTCTTATTTGAAGTAGATAGTACAAGTTCACTATTAACAAGTGCAACAGCAATAGAAGTAGGTTCTAACTTACAGTTTGCTGGTGACTCACAATATTATCGTGTAACTGCTATTACAAATACAGATACAGTAAACAAACAAGCTAAATTAGCAATCACTCCTGAAAGAACGGCTTTTGCGTCAGACAATACAGAGTGTGATATTACTAAAAACTTCTCTAATGTCCGTCTAACGGGTCACGATTTCTTATCAATTGGTACAGGTTCATTTACAGACACAAACTATCCAAATGCTGTAGGTCAAACACAACCTTATGACCAATCGAGAGAAACAACCGAGCAAAACGGTGGTCGTGTGTACTACACTTCAACTGACCAACTTGGTAACTTTAGAGTAGGTTCGCAGTTTAAAATTGACCAGGCAACTGGTACTGCTACACTAAACGCAGACGCTTTTGACCTTTCAGGTTTGACCGAGTTACAACTTGGTTCTATTGGTGCTGCTATTGGTGCAACAATTAATGAATTCAGTACAGATGGAACATTAGCAGGTAACTCTGATACTGCCGTACCAACCGAACAGGCAGTTAAGACTTATGTTGATACAAATTCATTCTCAACTGGTAAGGCGATTGCAATGTCAATCGTTTTTGGTTAATAAATATTAAAAAAGAGGTAGAAAAAAATGGCAAATCCAAATATAGTATCAGTCGCAACGATTAATGGTAAAACTGATTCTGGCGAATTGAACACTACATATACTACAGCTCTTGTATCTAATGCCGCTAGTTCAAGTAAAATTTATAAAATAAATTCTATCACTTGTGCTAACAAAAGTGGAACAGATACAACTATGAGATTTAGTTTTTTTGATGGTTCAAACGACAGATTTTTAGCATATAACATTAATGTTCCTGGTAATACAGTTGCTTTCGTAACAGATAAAAACTCAACTTTTTATCTTGAAGAAGGTGATTCAGTTAGAGGCGGCGCAGCTGCTAACAGTAGATTAGATTATGTGATTTCTTACGAAGAAATTAGTTAATAGCAGGAGTTAAATTAAATGGCAAGAATAGGACCGTTTTACGGTAGAAAATCCAGCAGAAGAGGTAACAACAGTTATCTTGGTGCTCAGGAATCATATCACCATTACCTACAGAAAAAAACTATCTTTGATACTTCACCAAGTTCATCAAAGGGTTATCACGCTATGGGTATGAGAGATATGGATACTGTTCTATCTGGTGCTTATCTGTCAGGTGGTGGTTACAAACCTATTTCTGCTCAAGTAAACTGGAGTGGTACAACTTCTCACAGAGATTTCGCAAATACAAACAACACCGATAGAGAAGATTATGGTGGTGGTTCAGTAGGACTATCAAGTAATAACGCTGCTTTACAAATTAATAGAATGAGGAATTATGAGGGCAGAATACCACAATCAAACTATCCATACTATAGACCTATGTTTAGTGTTGATGATGTTATGCATGAAGTATATGATTGGGCTCAAACATCTTATGGTGGTGCAAACAGCCAAGGATTTAGAGATATCAGCTCTGCTGGTGCTCAATGGAGATACAGACAAATTATTGCTATGACATATACAGGTGGTGGATACAAAGACGGTTCACCATGGAGACAAGTTCATAGAACAATACACTCTACAGACCAAACAACCAATTTAGGTAACTTAATGGACCATCCAGGTTCATATTGTGCTGGTGCATGTAACGATACTACTTTTTACATGTATTCAACACCAACAGATAACGCACACTCTTCAGCTTCTACAAGAACAAGTGCTATTCATATGTTTACTGAAACTGGTAAATCTCACAATGGAAACTTTGACGCATACAATTCAAGACAAGATTTAAGTAACTCACAAAAGAATAATGAATATTCATTCTTTACAGGTGCTCACGGTCCTGCTACATTTGATGTAATGAATTTAACTGTAGAATGTAGATTTGCTCAGTTTGGTACAGGACTAAACGATACATCTTCAGCATTCCAAGATAAAGATTATGGTTACCATTGGGACGATAACGAAGGAAGAAAAGTTAACTTCTATACTTTCAGTTCAGTAGGTTCTACACATTGGGCTGCTCACGGACAACAAAAAGGTATTCCGTCAACACATAGAATTGGTTACTGTGGTAACGAGGGTTCTTACATGGGTGGTTATAACTTTAGAAGATGGAATTTAACTACTGATAGTAACATTGGTAATGTTAGTAAAATTCAAACAAACATGGGTGAAGAAAACTTTGGAATGGGTATGGATTGGCAGTATATGATAGGTAACTTTGATGGTGCTCAAAACAATGAGTCACACAAATTATTTTATGCTACTGATACAGGAAATGTTCCAAGTGGTTCTCAACCAACTGCTAATGCTGGACAGTCATCAGGACATTGCGCTTGGCGGGCATAGATAAATAGATATAATAATTAAAAGCGAGGAATATTATGAAGCGTACAGACATTGATTTGACAAACGATACTTCCATCATTGAATTTGCCAATGACAAAGTAAGTTTTCATCAACCAAAATTTAAGACAGAGCATTTTGTAGGTGGTGGTCAAATGACCCCATTCAAAAAAATGCAACAATATTTTATTGAGTTAAGAGTAAAACAAGACGCATTTTTACAATGTGAATTTGAAGGTGCAAAAAAAGAATTAGAAGTTGAGATTGAAGAAGAAAAACTTAAAAGAGCTGAAGAAAAAGGTGATAAGTTAGAAGTCGCATATCAAAAACTTGACTTGTTACAGATTAGAAAAGACTTAAAAAAGTTTCAAGATAATCAAAGACAAGCATTGAGAGAGAAAGACCATTTATTACAATTGGTAAGAGAGTTAGACGCAAGTCCTGAAGGTACTTTACCAGACGGTACAAAACTTCTTGATGTTTTTGGTGATGAAGAAAAAGAAGAACAACTTGAAAAAGAATACTGGACTATGAGATTGGCTAAACAAGCTTCTACAGAAATGTTAGCATATGGTAAAGTAGGTACAGGTAATATTGACGCAATTGCTATGTTGCCTAGAAAAATGCAAGAAGAAACTCTTGAATTAGCAACTCAATATTCTACTAGATTTGCAATTGGTATGAATAAGATACAAGATAAAGTTGTTAATGATTTAAGAATTGGTTACCAGGACGACAAAACAAAACAAAGATTAATGCAAATTGGTATTGCTGAAGGCCTTGAAGATGAAGATTTGTTAAAAAACGAGGTCGGCGAGAACAATTCCGTTATAAATAATAAGTATAAAGAGATAGAAACATCATCACAAGAAGATGGTTGGTCTTTAAAGGAATAAGATATGGCAAAAATTTATGTAGTTTACAAAGAAAATCAGATTGAAATGGCTCCAGGCTGGATTACTGATTATCATTCATACTGTTCGTACAAAGTAGGTGTTGTTGAAGACGAGTATCAAGATATGAGAGTAGAGTTAGACCATATCAATGCTGATGTCTTACCAACAGACTTAGCAAGATTTTCAATTTTTGCTAATGCCTATGGTGGTACAGTAAAATTAAGAGTAGGTTCAGCACCCGCTGATGATTACCCACAATTAGGTATTTCAGAGGACCCTGACGCAAACAAATATGTACACACTTTAACAGACGCTGAAGTGGCAGGTGCAGTATCATTTAATCATTATCTTTTCAAAAGAATAATCAGAGATAGATACAATCAAAAGTTTTTAGAATTAAACAAGTGGAGTTCTTCTTTAGAGAAAGCTACTTGGGAACAACAAAAATCTGAAGCGGCTGCTTGGACAGCAGACAATTCGGCAAGTACACCAATGTTAACAACTATGGCAACTGCTAGAGGTATTTCAGTTTCAGACTTGGTATCAAAAATCAATACTAAATTAACAGCATATAATAGTGCATTAGCAACACAACTTGCAGCTCAAAAAGATTTGGAAGATGATGTTGACGCTTTAGACACTATTGCTAAATGTCATAAGTGGCGACATGAGAAACTTGGTATTGGTGTGACTGCTCAGCAATTATCAGATGACGCTTCTATAGGCGACCCACCTACTAAAATTACTTTTTAGTAATTTTTAGTTGTTGTTTTATATTATGAATTTATGTTTAGCGTACCATTAAACCCTAAATTATCGCCGGAACAATTTGATTCTTTTATTGAATTCTTAAAGAGAAATAAGAGTTTAATTTATGATGTCTATTTTACTAGCCGGATTCCACCCTTTATGCAAGACGCAATGGGTGATGTTTTTAACGAAACACAATACAATCTAATTAACGAGAATGCCTTTATCATACCAAAGGTAACAGGCATTCCGTTATCTGCTACATTCAATAACATAGAAGTACCACCATCTGGTACGAATTTAGAAACATTTATAGAAAATTTTAAAATACTATACGACAAGGGAGTTCGTATAGTTACAATACCACATACTTTGTGGATGTTAACAGGTCGTTTTCAACAAGCATATCCTGATGTGATGGTTAAGAATACCATATTAAGAAATACACAGAGAGCAAATGAAGTTGTAAAACAAGTAGAGGCTGGTTTTCATTATATAAATTTTGATAGAGATTTGATGAGAGATGAAGATACTTTAAAGCGTATGCAAGACGCAAAGAAGTATTGTAAGGATAAGTTTGGCGTAGATGTCAAATATAGTTTACTGGCGAATGAGGGCTGTTGGGGAAATTGTCCTGTACAAGATGAACACTTTTTATATAATAATACTAGAAAAGAAGGCACACAACCGACATACTTTGGTACAAAGGTTGCTCAGTTCTCATGCCCTAAATGGGAACAACAAGACCCAGCATATCAATGGAGAATAGCAGATTTTCCACCATGGAAAGAAGAGTGGGATAGATTACTTCAATACATTGATGTTGTTAAAATGCATGGTAGAGAAAGTGTTTCTAGGTTATTTGAAACAATGAATATCATTGATAGATACCGTGAAAATAAAGATATACTTGTTCAAGAGTTTGAAGTCTATACAAAAGAAACATCTTTTGATGAAAAAAGAATTACAGCATGGCGTAATAAAATAAGAAACTGTAAGTTTGATTGTTGGGATTGTAATGTGTGTGACTTAATTGTTATGAAGAACAATCAAAAGGTTATGATTGACACAGTTAAAGACTCATTAGACAAAGCAAAGAAAGAACAATCAAAACTATCTCAAACAACATTAGATATACCTGGTTTAACATCACATAAAGTTAAACACTTTATCAATAATATGATGGAAATGCCAGATACAAGTTATTTGGAAGTAGGTGTATATCAAGGTGCTATGTTCGCCTCTGCTTTAGAGGGTAATAATATAGTTGCAAGTGCAGTAGATAATTGGTCTGATACACATAATGTACCAATGAGAGATGTGGATATAAGTGCAGAAAAAGGAAACACTAAAGAAGTATTTAAAAAGAATATAAGACCACATATAAATGGTAAATCTATTACTATCGTGGACTCGGACTCGGAAGATTCTTTGAGCAAGTTACCTGTAAAATCAAATGTTATACTCTATGATGGCGAACACACGGTGGAAGCTCACTATAATTTCTTATATAAATATAATAGTAAAATAGATAATACTTTCTGTTTAATTATTGATGATTGGAATTGGTCACAAGTTAGACACGGCACATTAAGGTCAATAGAGAAACTAGGTTATAAAGTATTATTTAAAGAAGAAATTTATACGAAAGGGGAAGACCCTGCTGATTTTTGGAATGGTTTGGGAATTTTTGTTATTAATAAATGATATTTAAAAAAGATGATACAGTAAGATTTGTCAGCTCTGTAGCTGGCGTACCTGACTTATACCCTATTACTTCTATGTCTGAATATAAACCTGAATGGGTTGGTAAGGCAAGAGAGATTACAAACAAAATTATAAACAAAACGAAAAATATAATCACATAACCTTATGTCCTGGCATATTTAATATGTTCAAGGTTGGTTGGTATGTGCCTATGTGGTATGATGTACATATCAGCACAAAGAAAAATCAACCAGGATTTTCTTGGAAAGTTGCAACACCAGAGATGACTAAAATACATGAGATGAATATTATAGATACTCATGGTGACCAAATTACAAAACATATTCCTAAAAGAAAAGGTACTATAGACAATATTGTAAAGATTAATACACCTTACAGTATTGTAGCACCAAAGGGTATGAAGTTTTTATTTTTACCTATGCCTTATGCAGATAACTTTGACTTTGAAAGTACAACAGGCATATTAGACCCGGCTGAAAGTTGTGAATTAAATGTACAATTAAACTGGAATGTAGAAGAGGGTAATGTATTCTTAAAAGCAGGCACACCTTTAATGCAAATTATACCATTAACAAAAGAAAATGTTAATATGATTTGTGAAGAAGTAACCGAGAAAGATAAGAAATGGATTAACAAACAACATTTTTTTAAAACTCATTCTTTTTCACCTATAAGAAATAAAATTAAAAGCTTATATGAGGAATGGTATCAATGATAGAATCTATATTTGCAACACCATTATATAAAAGTGATAACTGTTATAAGTTTTCTGATAAAGAATTAACTTTTTTAAAGTCTTTAGAGATGATGGATAACAGAGGTAATGAGGTCACTAAAGATAAACATATATTTGACCATGATGAAATGTCACAGTTAAAAAAATGGTGTGAAAAGAATTTAAATTATTTTATGGAAAATCTTGGTAAGATGAAAGGTGCCGAGTTTTATATTACACAATCGTGGTTTAATAAAACTGTACCACTAAAACATCATCACTCACATATGCACCCGAATAGTATTATATCTGCTGTATTGTATGTTGAAGGACCTAATTGTCCAACATTCTTCTACAATAGAGATAGTTTTAATAATTTTACATTTTTTGAAAAGATAAACGGCACCCCATTCACATCCAATAAAGTGGGTGTTCTTAATGAACCTGGTAGATTAGTATTGTTTCCTAGTTATTTACACCATGAGGTAGATATTAACAAAGGAAATTCAGATAGATACAGTATATCTTTTAACACATTTGTAAAAGGTAAGTTTGGCGATAATGAAAATTTGACGGAGTTAGATATATGATAGATTTAATATTTAAAGGACAATTATATTTGTTTTTAATTATCTTTGTGATGATGATTGCAGGCATGATAAAAGAAAATAATTTGTTTAAAGATTTGTATTGTTTTTTTGAAAAGAATATAAGAAGTAAAAAAGCAATCGTAGCTATTGTGTCAGCGTTGACAGGATTATTACCTATTAAAGGAAGAGTTACAGTAAGTGCTGGTATGTTAGATACATTAGCACCTAAAAAGAAAACACCTGGCAGAGAGAAGTTTGGACCTATTGACTTTATGTCAACACATCATTATTATTTTTGGTCGCCTTTAGAAAAAACTGTTATCTTGCCTATGGCTGCATTTGGTTTATCTTATGGTGCATTTATAGGTATGATTTGGCCGTTATTAGCAGTTACTATTGCATATATTTTATTTTATCTAATCTATATGGTAGATGAAAACGAAATAGAAATAGGTAACTGTAAAACAGAAATTAAAGTAAGTAGAATTACAAGATATGTATTACCATATGTTGCAGGTGTGGCCGCTATAATTGCAGGTATAAATTTTCTATGGGCATTTGGTACACTAACAGTTTATTATATGTTAGTAACTAAAACATTTGACCTTAAAAAACTATTGAACTATGTTGATTTTAAATTGGTAGCTTGGGTTGCCCTTATTATTGCAGTTGCAAATATAGTCAGACAAAATACAGATAAAATAAATTCATTCTTAAATAACACAGGATTAGATATTGCCGACCCTATAGGATTTGGAATATTATCTTTAATTGCTTTTACTTTTTCCTGGTTATTAGGTTCATCAGCTAGATTCGGTGCGATTACAGTAATACTTTCTTCTATATATGGTATTGCATATTTGCCTTGGTTCTTTGCTGTTGATTTTGCAGGATATATAATGTCACCTATGCATAAATGCGTAGCTATCGGTAAAATGTACTTTGGTACCAAAATTTCATACTACTTTAAAATCATTTCGATTTGGGTAGCTTTATTAATCGCAACGGCAGGAGTAATATTATATGCTTGATATAAAAGAAATAACTATGAACCACCACAAGGATGCTGAAAGGCAGGAGTTTGTAAAAATTCTTATGTCCGGCAGTATTGACCATAAACTATATGCAACTTATTTGTATAATCAATTTCAATGTTATGCAGTATTAGAAAAGTATGGTTTACACAATTCACTATTCAGAGATACGCCAAATCTATTAAGAGCTGAACATATTTTATATGACTTTAAATCTTTTGAGATAGATACTCCTGAAATAACAGAAAGTACCAAACAATATATTGAACATATTGAATCTATACAAGATGAAGCAATGAAGTTGTACGCACACATTTATGTAAGACATTTAGGAGATTTGTCTGGTGGTCAAATGATTAGAAGAAAAACACCAGGTCCTAACAGATATTATAAATTCAAAGATAAAGAAGTTGCAGACTATAGAAGAATAGTCAAAGAAACAATTAACACATATTTAAATGTATATGAACATTCCGTTGTACCTGAAGCAATCTATTGTTTCGAAAGTGCAACTAAACTATTTAAAGAGATGAAAGAGTTACACAATTTAAGTTATAGAGATATAGAAAATGACCCTTTCAAAGGAACTAAAATGGAAGGTAAAGACTAATGATTTGGGACAGACTAATACAGAATAGCGAAACTATCATAAAGAAATTAAACTTTCATATGACAGAGTACCAAGAACCTGGTATGGAAAGATTTAATGGAAAAGGTTGGACAAATAGAACATGGCATAGAACTAGTGTTAGACGAGCTCATGTAGATATTGTTGACGCAAGAGAAAGTAAAGGACTTTGGATGATGCATGTATGCATGTTTCCTATGTTGCAAAATAGTGGACCTATTTTTGGTTGGGATATTATTGCAGGAGAAAAAAAGGTTACAGGTGCGTTTCACGATTGGTCACCTTTACTTGACAAAGAACACCCTATGATTAAGATATTTGGTGATGAGGCAAAGAAGTATGAAGCTTCTAAAAAAAGAGATTTGCCTGATTGGGCATTAAAGATATTCAGTCCTCATATGATTGCAGCTGGTAATATACAAGATATGGATGAATTAAATAGAATTTGTAGATTGGTTGAAAATAATCTAACACTATATATCAATCATATAGAAGATTTTGACTATAAAGCTCCAGAGCCGGATGTAATAAAAGCGCAAAATTATTACTGTGAACATCAACAAATGAACCCTCATACGCCAAGAGTTATGCAATCACTAGGTTTACCTGAAGAAGATATTAAATTGTTTTGTTCCGACAATCTCTTTCCTATCATTAAATAATCCTTATAAATATACCAGAAAAGGTAACAATTATGGCAAAACCAGCAACTAGAGAAAATTTAAAACAGTATGCTTTAAGAGCGTTAGGTAAGCCTGTTATTGAGATAAACGCAGATGACGACCAGTTAGAAGATAGACTGGACGAGGCCTTACAGTATTTCGCACAATATCACTATGACGGTATTCAAAGAGCATATTTAAAATATCAATACACAGAAGCCGATAAGGCTAGAATGACTGCTGATTCTACAGAATCAATTACAAAGAACGGCGTCACTACATCATGGAAAGAAGGCAATAACTTTATCGTTGTTCCTGAAAGTGTAATATCAGTAATCAATATATTTCCATTCTCAAACAAGTCTAATATGAATTTGTTTGATGTTAGATATCAAATGAGATTAAATGACCTATATGATTTTTCATCTACAAGTGTTATCAACTATGATGTTGTATTAAGACATTTAGACTTTTTAGACCATATTTTAGTTGGTGAAAAACCATTAAGATTCAATCAACATGACAATAGACTTTATATTGACATGGATTGGACAAATGATTTAGCAGTAGGTGAATATATCGTAATCGAAGCATATAGAAAA
>Ga0222717_10001700_pt1 | contig 17671 bp, 27 predicted proteins | sample C33_18DmetaG_FD_165053 | JGI IMG/M metagenome (GOLD analysis project Ga0222717, IMG submission 165053) | Estuarine water microbial communities from San Francisco Bay, California, United States - C33_18D | ecosystem: Environmental > Aquatic > Marine > Unclassified | place: USA: California...
ATAATATGAACGCATTTAAAAACATACTAAATAAGTTATATTCTGAAGACAACCAAGTCTTCGCTATTCTAAAAGCTGAAAACAAATTAGAACTAGCTGCTATAAACGATTTAGATAGTGCTTTAAGTGAAGCTGAGTTAGTAAGTAGAGAAAAGTATCAAACTGCATACGGAGAGGCTATAAACTTCTATGACGAGTATATTTCTTTTAAAAGATTAGCTGACGAGTTCTACGAAAAGTTTGAAGGCTTTGATAATTACTATTCAGAGTTTAAAATTAAAATGGATAATCTAGAAGAAAAACTAAACTCATATCAACAATTATCTGACGAATTAGGTATAGACCCTAACAATTCAGAAATATATAATTATGCAGATCGAATTTTTATAGATATGCAAGAGGAATACAGAGAACAAGACGAGAACGAAAGTACTATTCTTAATATGATAAATAAGGCTAATAGTATAGAATAAACATTAATAAATAAATAATAAATAATGAAAGCAAGTGAAATGTTAAAAAAGATCAACACGCTCCTAGGAGTTAACGTTGAACTAGAAGAACTTGTCTTAGACAACGGTACTAGAATATTTGCCGATAGCTATGACAAAGGAGAAAGCGTTTTTATCATAACAGACGAAGACGAAAAAGTTCCACTTCCTGCAGGGGAATATATGATCGAAGATGGTCGTATGTTAATTGTAAAGGATGACGGAATGATAGACGAAGTAAGACTAGAAACTGTACCTGAAGCAGAAGAAGAAGGATACAAAGACGGAATCAAAGATGAAAGAGAAGATGTAAAAGAAGACTTAGAAGAAGAAATAATCGTTGAAGTTCCTGAAGAAGTTGCTCCTGAATTAGGGGATATTATAGCTGCAGTAGTAGAAGTAGTAAGTCCTATTATCGAGGAAGTTAAAGAAGAAATTGAAGAGTTAAAAAAGAAATACGGAGAAGTAGACAAAGTAAAAGAAAAAATGTCAAAAACTCCTGCTAGAAAACCTCTAGCTCACGCACCGTCTAACCAAAAAAATGACGGATTAGCGTTTGGACAAAACAGACCTCAAACAACTATGGATAGAGTTCTGTCTAAATTAAATAATATCAAAAATAAATAATAAAATGAAAAGAAATGTAAATTTAGCTACTACAACTAATATTACTACTACTTACGCAGGAGTATTCGCAAACGAATATATAGCTGCAGCTTTATTAAGTGCAAGTACTATTGAAGATGGTGGAATAACTGTAAAACCGAATATTAACTACAAAGAAGTAATCAAAAAAGTTTCTACTAATTCGTTAGTAGTAGATGCAACCTGTGATTTTACTCCTACGTCAACTATTGACTTAACTGAGAGAATCCTAGAGCCTTCTAACTTACAAGTAAACTTACAATTATGTAAGCAAGACTTTTTATCTGACTGGGAAGCTCAAGAGATGGGATTCAGTGGATTTAAAAATATGCCTCCGACATTTGCAGGATTTATCTTAGCTCACGTTGCTGCAGAAATTGCTCAAAAAACAGAGCAAACTATCTGGTCTGGTGTTAACGCTAATCCAGGAGAATATGACGGTCTAGTAACTTTAGCTGCTGCTGACGCTTCTATCCCTGCTGCTCAAAAAATTGCTTCTGCTGCAGTTGATTCTGCAAACGTAATAGCTCAGATGGGTCTAGTTGTAGATCAAATTCCTGCTGCTTTATATGGAAAAGAAGACCTATACTTATACGTTTCTCAAAATGTAGCTAGAGCTTATGTAAGAGCTTTAGGTGGATTCGGAGCTAACGGACTAGGTGCTGCAGGTACAAATTCTATGGGAACTCAATGGTGGAATAACGGTTCACTATCTTTTGACGGAGTAAAAGTGTTCGTTGCTCAAGGAATGGAAGACAACACTATGTTTGCTGCAGAGAAATCTAATATTTATTTTGGAACTTCTCTAGTAGGAAATTTGAATGAAGTTAAACTTCTAGATATGGGGGACTTAGATGGTTCACAAAACGCAAGAATTATCGCAAGATTTTCTGGTTCTGTAAATTACGGTATCTCTTCTGACGTTGTAGTTTATTCTTAATAATTAAATTAACCAAAAATTTAGGGTAGGTGGGGACAACCTACTTACCCTTTTTTTTTACAAAAATATATAAATATGAGTTGTTCAATATTATCGACAGGAAGAAATCTTCCGTGTTTGAAGTCGGTAGGTGGCATTAAAAGTATTATACTAGTAGACTTTGGAGCACTAGGTACTTTGGCACTTACTGGAGCAGAAGTTACCACTATTAGTGAGACTCCTGCAGCTTACCAATACTTAGTAAAACCTGGTTCTTCAGGAATGGAGGAAACTATTACAGCAAGTGCTGAAAATGGAACAGTTTACTATGACCAAAATGTAAATATTCAATTACAAAAATTAGACAAAGATACTCAAGCTGAGTTGCAAGACGTAGTTAAAGGAAATCCTCACGTATTTGTTCAGGACTTTAATTCTAATTACTTTTTAGTTGGAGCTTACAATGGAGCAGATGTATCTGCAGGAACTATCGGAACTGGAACTGCTTTAGCAGATTTCACTGGATTCAATTTAACATTCACAGCTCAAGAGCAATTACCTGCTTTTTTCTGTGCAAGTGCTGTTATTAGTGCTTTAGTTATAGGTTCTTCTATAGACCCTGCATAAAAAGTTTTTTTCTGTGTTTAGATTAGGATTAGGGCTTTTATAGCCCTTTTTCTTTTTATTAATATTTATTATGCAAAATGTGAAATTATTACGTTATACTATTAAACAAGTAAATGATAGTTTTAACAACTTCTACTGCAGAACAAACATTTAGCGTAATACCTAGAGAGTATGTAACTGACGCAGAGATTTGTATAAGAGACGAAAGTACTAATGAGCAAATATGTGTTTTAACAACAGGTAGCGAGTGGAATACAAATACTCTAGAATGGCAGTTAGCTAATTATGACTGGGAAGACGAAGCAGGAATTGTAATAACAAATGATTTGATGTATATTACAATAAATCTTAATCTAGAAGAAGGAAGGTTTTATGATTTGAAAATTTCTAACACTAGTGGAACTGTTATTTTTAGAGATAAAATATTTTGTACAGATCAAACTATTGACCAAGAAACGAATAATTATTATGATATGAACCAAGGATTATATATAGAAAACACTTCTGGAAATAATGATTATATAATATACTAATATGAAAGTTAATTTTTTACAATTAAGCACTTATACTACTCCTGAAGTCAAAGAAGTATCTAATCAAGAGTGGGTTCAATACGGAGGAGACAATAACTATTTTCAATTTCTTATTGATAGGTATAATGGGTCTGCTACAAATAACGCTCTTATAAATGGTATTTCTCAAATGATAGTAGGTCGCTATTTAGACGCTACAGACTCAAATAGAAAACCTGCAGAGTATGCTCAAATGAAGTCTATGCTTTCTGAGGATATGCAAATGAAACTAGCAAGTGACTTAAAATTAATGGGTCAATGTGCTATGCAAATTATATACACTCAAGACAGATCGAGAATAGCCCAAGTAGAACACATACCAATAGAAACTTTAAGAGCAGAAAAATGTAACGAAGAAGGAGAAATACCTGCTTACTATTATTTTTATGACTGGGAAGAGTATCAACAAGGAGACTTTTTAGAAAGAATACCTGTATTTGGAACTTCTAGAAGTGAAATTGAAATACTATACATAAAACCTTATAGAGCAGGATTTAAATATTACAGTCCTGTAGATTACCAAGGAGGAATACAATACGCAGAACTAGAAGAGGAAATAGCTAACTATCATTTAAACAATATAATGAATGGATTAGCTCCTTCAATGCTTTTAAACTTTAACAACGGAACTCCGACAGAAGAGGAAAGAAATATTATAGAACAAAAGATAGCTGCAAAATACCAGGGAACATCAAACGCAGGTAGATTTATACTAGCTTTTAATGACAATGCAGACTCTGCTGCTACTATGGAGGCTGTTCAATTAAGTGACGCTCCTCAGCAATATGAGTTTTTATCTAACGAGTCTATGCGAAAAATAATGGTAGCTCACAGAGTTACTAGTCCAATTTTATTTGGAATTAAGGATATGACAGGATTCGGAAATAATGCAGAAGAAATCGTTACTGCTTCAACGCTTATGGATAATACAGTTATTAGACCTTTTCAGCAACTATTACTAAACGCTTTTGATGATATACTAGCCTACAACGAGATAGTGCTTAATTTATACTTTAAAACGCTACAACCTTTAGAATTTAACGACTTATCTAATGCTACTAACCAAGAACAAATAGAAGAAGAGACAGGACAAAAGTTTAGTTTAAAAAAAATAGACGGAAAAGAAGTTTACGAAACTATAGAGGAAGCAGAAAACAAAGCTAACGAAATGGGATGTATGGGTTACCACGAACACGAAGAAGATGGTAAAACTTACTATATGCCTTGTCAAGAACATACTGATCTTAAAACTCCTTGTTGGGATGGGTACGAACAAATAGGCACTAAAATTAAAGACGGAAAGGAAGTTCCTAACTGTGTTCCTTTAAATATTACAGAAAATTTAACTAAGGCTATTCTAGAAGAGTTACAGGACAAAGGAGAAAATGAAGAAATGGAGGGTTACGAATTAATTGATTCTAGACCTGCTAATGAATATGATAAAATTTTAAATGAGTCTTTAAACTTTGCTACAGACTTAGCTTCAGTTCCAACTAGTACTCCAAACAAAAAAAGCTCTCAAGATACTAGCATAATAAAAGTAAGATATAGATACTACGGTAGTAATAATCCTCAAAGAGAATTTTGTCAGAAAATGTGGGCAGCAAAAAAAGTTTACCGTATGGAGGATTTAGATAAAGAAAGCTCAGATAATTCAGAGTTAGCTCCTAAAGGTTCAAACACATATAATTTATGGCTTTACAAAGGTGGAGTTAATTGTCAACACTATTGGGAACGTAGAACTTACTTAAGAAAAAACAACGAAAGAATAACAGTAGCGGAAGCAAGACGAAAAATTGCAGCTCTAGACCCAAGTCTAAAAAAGGAAGCTCAAATAGAAACTAACGTCCCTGAAGTTGCTCAAGTTGCACAGCCTAAAAACGACTGGTGGAGCTTAGACCCTAATTATAGAAAATAAAAGAAATGGCTACAGCATTATTTATATCGAGAACGGACTTAGTAAGAAATACTATAATAGATGGGTCAGTAGACACGGACAAGCTAATTCCATTTATTAAGATAGCCCAACAAATGCACATTCAAAATTATTTGGGTACTGAGTTATACAACAAAATTGCAGAATTAATTACTGCAGGAACTTTAACACCAGGTGCAAATCCTGACTATACTTTATTAGTGAATGATTATGTACAGCCTATGCTTATAATGTTTGCTATGGTCGACTACCTACCGTTTTCTAATTTTGCAGTTAAGCAAGGAGGAACTTATAGACATCGTTCTGAAAATGCAGACTTACCTTCAAAAGAAGAGATAGATTTTTTAGTACAAAAATATAGAGACTATGCAGATTTCTATACTAGAAGATTTATCGACTATATGAATTATAATGCTTCGACTAAATTTCCTGAGTACTATTCAAACAGTAATGACGATATGTACCCAGACGGACAAGCTAATTGGGTAGGATGGGTATTATGAAAAAAGAATATAATATAAAAAAAACAAACTTTAAAAAGTTATTAGTTTATCTAAAAAAAATAAAAAATGAGTACACTAACAGGAAATAAAATAAGTTTAACGTATAAAAGTTTAATAAAAACTGCAGATAATGATGTTTTGTCTGGAGCTCTTAAACAGTTGTCGGATGGGTTAGGGAATAATTCAGGTGTATATTTAAACACAGGCGGAGACCTCAAGTCTACTGGAACTCTAGAATTTGCTAATTTTAAAGGCACTTCTACAGCTGTGACTATCAATAAACTTGTTAATGAGGCAGACGGCATATCTAATAACGATAATGACACTTCCCTTCCTACTTCGGCAGCAGTTAGAGATTATGTAGATACTCACGTAACTACTCAAGACTTAGACTTTGTTGGAGACAACGGAACTCCAGGAGCAGTAGATTTAGACTCACAAAGTTTTAATGTACTAGGAACGACAAACGAAATTGTAACTAGTTCTACAGGATTTACTTTAACTATTGGACTTCCTGACGATATAACTATTAGCGGTTCTTATACAGGTACAACTTTCTTAGGAGACCTAAGCGGAACTATAAACACAGCGACTACAGCTACTACTCAAAGTGCAGGGGATAATTCTACTAAGGTAGCTACAACGGCTTACGTTGATACTTTAGACGCAGCTTCAGACTTAGATTTTAGCGGAGACAGTGGGACTGGAGACGTAAATTTAAACACTCAAGTTTTAGCAGTAACAGGAACAGCAAATCAAATAGAATCAACAGCAAATGCTCAAGGTTTAAGTTTAGGCTTTCCTAGTCAATTAATTATTCCTAGCAATACTACAGGAACAACACAAACTGCAGGAGACTCTAGTACTAAATTAGCTACTACTCAGTATGTAGATACACTAGACGCAGCCTCAGATTTAGACATAACAGGAGACACTGGGTCAGGGGATGTTAACCTTAACACTCAGTCTTTAAATATTATAGGAACACCTAACGAAGTAACAACTGCTGTAACAGGTCAAACTGCTACAATAGGATTACCAAGTTCAATAAACACAAATTTAGTAGGAAATGTAACTGGAGACCTTACTGGAAATGCAGATACAGCTACAGCCTGGCAAACTGCAAGAGATTTATCTTTAACTAGTGAAGCTACAGGAACTATATCTAGTGTTGACGGAAGCGGTAATGTAAGCGGAGCTGTTACTTTATTAAATTCAGCGGTTACAGCTAAAGTTCTAACTGGACTTCCGACTCCTGCAGCAGGAAATATAGAACCTTCAGATACTATTCTAGAAGCGTTTGGAAAAGTACAATCTCAAATAAATTCTATTTCTAGTGGTTTAGTTTTTAAAGGGTCTTGGGACGCTGCAACTAACACACCTAATTTAACTAGTGGAGGTGGAGAAGTAGACTCAGGAACTACAGACGGAGCTACTACTGCTTTTAAATTAATAGATTCTAGTCAAAATTTTAACACTACTGTAAGCGTAGGAAATAAAGTAATAAACCAAGTAGACGGACAAACTGCTTTAGTTACAGTTATTGACAGTAATACTCAATTAACTCTAGACGCAGATATAATGCTAACCGCAGAAGCATATACTATTGATGCTAGTCCTTTTATTTCTCAAGGTCAATACTATGTGGTTAATTTTGCAGGAACAACAAACTTAAACGGAATTACAAACTGGTCTATTGGAGACTGGGTTATAGCAGATGCTAATAACGAATGGTCAAAACTAGATCATAGTCAAATAGACGGACAAGGAACGACAGGTAATTTACCAGTCTTTACTACTTCTAATACGATAGGAGACTCTATAGTTTCAGAAAGCGGAACAGCTTTAACTGTTACAGGTTCTTTAAATACAACTCTAGGAGCTTCAGTTACAGGAGACTTTGCGGTAAATACAGACAAGTTTACAGTAAATGCTACAAGTGGAAATACAGTAGTTGCAGGAACTTTAGATGTTACAGGAAAATCTACTTTTGGAGATGACATAACAATTTCAGATTCAACACCAATACTTGATTTTGAAGATACTGATAATACAAATAGCAACTGGAGAATGGAAGCAAAGGGTTCTTTTGGTGGATTCTTTTTTCAATCTTTTGATAATAATTTTCAAACTGGAAGTACAGTTTTATTTGCTAAAACTTCTAATGGTTATATAGGACTTGGTGGCAATACTAATCCTCAAGCAGAATTAGACATTACAGGAGGTTTAATTACTTCTGGAAACGCAACTTTTGGAGGAGATGTAACAGCACATAAATTAGTTGTAGATGGTGCATCAAATAGTAATATATCTCAATTTGCATTAACACGAACAGATTATTCTTGGGGTATATTTAATGAAACTAATTTAAGATTTTATGTTCAAAGTGGAAACACAACCACTCCAAGCACACAAGTTCTTGAATTAAACACTTCAGGAAACGCAACTTTTGCAGGAGATGTTACAATAGAAACTGGAGTTAATTTAGAAAGTGGGGTATTAGTTATAAAAAACTCAACAACTGATTCTAATGGTTTAAGATTATTTCAAGATTCATCAGATGCTTCTAAAATATACAACAATTATAATGGAACACTACAATTAGGTGTTAATAATACTACATCATTAACTTTAAGTAGTTCACAAAACGCAACTTTTGCAGGAGAAATTACTTCAAATGATGATATAAACATAAATAATGGAAAATTAGTTGTTAATCATACAAGTGCAGAAGTTAGAATTAAATCAAGTTCTGACACCGGAGAATCATATATAAATTTTTCTGACCCAAGCGATATTAATCCAGGTCAAATTTATTATGGGCATTCTAGTAACGCTATGGTCTTTAGAACAAATGATGCAGAAAAAATGCGTATAAGAAGCACTGGGAGTCTTGTTGGAACTCACGAATCATCTGCAGGTATAGTTACAGGATTACAACTTGTGAATCCAATTAATGCAGCAGGAACAGGACACGGAACAAGTATATTATTACATTGTACTGATGGAGACCCAAACAGAGGAGTTAAAATAGCCTCATCAAGTACTTCTAATTATGCTATTGATAATGATATGTTATTTTACACAAGTGCGAGTTCTACTTTGACAGAAAAAATGCGTATTACAAGTGCTGGTAAAATAGGAATAGATGAAGATAGTCCTTTAGCTAAATTGACAGTAAATCAAGATAGTTTAGCAGATACTGAAGGAATAATGGTACAATCAGGAAACGACCCTGGAAATGGTGGTGTAGCTATATTTAAATCAGCAAATTTAGTTGGTACTATAAGTGCTTTAGGTAGTCAAGGAGAATTAAGTTTTATGACTGCTGGTGGAAATGAAAGAATGAAGATTACAAGTGGGGGGCGAGTTTTAATCGGTCCAAATTCTTCTACATATTCTTCTAATGATGCAATAACTCATTTAACTGGAAATTCATCTAATTATGTAGCTTATTTTCACGCAGAAGCTATATATGCAGGTGCTTGGAGATATGCAAGGTTTATGTCAAGTGGAAATTCTACGTTAGCAGGAGAAATAAACGGTTCAACTACAACTTCTGTAGTTTATGGAACTACATCTGATTATAGGCAGAAAAAAAATATAAAACCTTTAGAAAATGGTTTAGAAAGATTATCTAAATTAAAACCTGTTAAATTTGATTGGAAGGAAAATGATAGTTCAGCAGAAGGGTTTATTGCACACGAAGTACAAAAAATATTTCCAGATGCAATTTATGGGGAAAAAGATGGAGAAAAACCTCAAGGTATGGATTATGGAAGAATAACTCCATTACTTGTAAAAGCAATACAAGAACTAAAAGCAGAAGTAGATTCGTTAAAGAAAGAATGTAATTGTAAATAATATGAAAAAAATACAAAGAGTAGAAGTGATACAAGACAATAAGATTAAGATTTGGTATTCAAATAGTACTATGGACGGAAACGTAACAGTAAATTACTCTGAAGGTCAAGACTTAATAATTCAAGGAGACGTAGAAAAGGCTAAAGAATATGAGCTTACTGAATTAACAAATGAATTATGGTCTAGTAAAAAAGTAGTAAAAAAGAAGAAAAAATAATATATTTACTATTCACAAAAAAAATATTAAAATGTCTAAATTAAAAAAAGAAGAGTTAGAGTTACTACAAAAACAAGAAAACGGAAAAGCTGAGTTAAAACTTAGAATAGGAGACTATCAATATCAAATATTCTTATTACAACAAGCTATTTATTCTATTGATCTAGAACAAAAAGAAACTAAAGAAGAACTAGAAAAGTCTTACGGAAAAATTAATGTTGATCTAAAGACAGGAGAATTTGAAGTTCTAGAAGACGAAAAAGAATCATAATGAACTATACAGATTTGAAAATATATTTTTACAATACTATAGCCCTAGGGGTCTCGATGACTGATGTTGAACTTGCTTTAAAAATTATATTACTTATCTGTACTATAGGCTACACTATTAGTCGTTGGATAAATAATGAGAAAAATAGATAAAATTATTGTCCACTGTTCAGGAACTTCAGAGTTTCAAGACTTTGATATTACTGACATAAGAGACTGGCACGTCAACGGAAATGGATGGTCAGACGTAGGGTATCATTTTATTATTAAACTAGACGGTACTATTCAGGATGGTCGACCACTACAAAAAATAGGAGCTCACTGTTTCAGAAAAAATAGAAGCTCTATAGGTATTTGTTATATTGGAGGAATGAATAGAGATATGACAGAATGGGAAGACACCAGAACCGAAAAACAAAAAGAATCTCTACTCTTACTTATAAACGACCTTAAAGAAAGGTTTCCTAATACTATAGTCTACGGACACAAAGACTTTACTAATAAAAAACTATGTCCTAGTTTTGACGCTAAAGAGGAATACAAATGAAAAAAAAGTTTAAAGACACTAAGGTCGGAAAGTTTCTTATTGGAAAAGGTGGGTTATTTGATACGTTAGGTAATAACATTCCAGACAAAGGATTCTTAGGGCTTCTAAAGAACTTAATTAGTAAAGACGATAGTTTGTCTATACAAGACAAAGAAACTGCTTTAAAGCTATTAGAAATGGACTCTATTGAAATGCAAGAGGTTTCTAAAAGATGGCAATACGACTTAACTTCAGATTCTTATTTAAGCAAAAACGTAAGACCCATAGTCTTAATATTTTTTTCTGTAGCTTACGTAGTAGGATGGTTTCTAGAATATTCCCTGGAGTCTATTACTGGTCTGCTAACTGTTATAGTTGGTTCTTATTTTGGTTCTAGAGGACTAGAGAAATTGAAAAAAATTTCTAATAAATAGTATAAGACTAATATTAATATAAGTATTATATAATATAAGTTTATTAATATAGTATTAATATAATATAATGCAAGAAAAATTTGAAAAAAAAACCTACACGAAGTAAAATTGTAAAGAAACTAGACGCAGAATTTAGTAGATATATTCGTTTAAAATACTCAGATCATAACGGTTATGTAAAATGCTACACTTGCAAAAGAATTAAATTTTATAAGGACTCTATGCAAAATGGTCATTTTATGTCTAGAAGGTTTTATTCTACTAGATGGTCAGAAGACAACTGCCGACCTCAATGCTATGGCTGTAATGTACATTCTCAAGGAAGAAATTATGAGTTTGCTTTAAATTTAAATAAAGAATACGGTTACGATATAGCTCAAGAACTTTTACAATTAAGTAGAGAAATAGTTAAAATTTCTACACCTGAATTACTAGAAAAAATAGAATACTATAAAGTTTTAAACAGTCAGTTTAATATAGATTAATTAAGTTATATTAGCGGTATAATTTTCTCTGTGTTAAGGGAGTATTTAGTCACTCGGCTTCTGCTCCCTTTTTTTGTTTATTATATTTTTATTATATTTGTATTATAAACACAGAAAAAATATGACTTCAGAGATTAAAAACCTACACAATAGGATAGTGTTACTTGAATCCAAAGTACACTGGTTACAAAAAGAAAACGAATTACTTACAATGCAAAAAGAAAGAGCAGAGAGTCTGCTTATTAATTAAACACAAAAAATAATGACAGGAAAAATTACATTTATTAACAGAGACAAAGATTACAAAGAATTACAAGTCTACAAAGTTACTCTAGCTAATGGGGTTACTTGGAGTTTCTTTCAACCTAAAGAAAAGAACGGAGTTGAACAAACACAGTTCGAATTAAAAGTAGGAGAAGAAATTGAATTTGAAATTAGTAACGCTAAGTACAATACAGCAAAACTAATTAGAACACCTAAAACAGAAACTAGAAGTTTTCAAAAACCAGTTTCTCAGCAAACCTCTATAGAGTTTCAGTCTTGTTTAAGATCAGCAGCTTTATTATATTCTAACACACCAAACGTCAAGAGTAGTACGGTACTAGAAACTACTGAATTATTTTATAACAAACTAAAACAAATAACAAATGTCTAATTTCGAAACTGAGTACTGGAACTGCGTAGCTCCTTACAAATCTAAGTATGAATTTATTAAACTGCATTTTCTAATGGATGTAGACGAATGTATTAAAATGTTAAACAAAGCTAAGGCTGAAGGGAACGATAAAATTGTTCTAGACATAATGTCTAAGAAAGCTGACCCTAGCAAGTTTTATGCCAAGAGAAGCATTCCTTTACAAAAATCTGACGATGCTCAGAAAGCTCATCTGCCTAGAGCGGAAGCTAAAGAAGACCTACCATTTTAATAAAGGGGAGTTAATAGCTCCCTTTTTTTTTTCACTTTTAATACCTACATTTAAACAATGCTAATAAACTATGAGAAAGTTACTGCACATTTACAAGACATACGGACAGGAAAAATTAAAGAAGGCTTAATTTTAGGCGTTCCAGAAATAGACGAATACTTTAGATTTAAACCTTCAAGTTTTAATATTGTACTAGGACATTCTAATACTGGAAAGACAACTATAGTTCTTTATTTAATGTTAGCTTATTCAATTAAGCATCAAATTAAATGGCTAGTCTTTAGTTCTGAAAATGAAGCGTATTCTATTATAAGAAAACTAATAGAGTTTCTAGAAGAAAGACCTATCCAGGATGTGCCTCAAAAACAATTTGAAAAACACAGTAAATTTATTTATACTCACTTTAAAATTATAGATGCTAATAAAACTTATACTTACAGAGAACTTTTAGATTTGTGTAAAGTTGTTAAAGATGCCTGGAACTATCAGGGTTTGCTTATAGACCCTTACAACTCTTTAATAAAAGACCCTAAGTTAATTAGTTCTGTAGGTGGTCACGAATACGATTACCAGGCTACAACTGAATTGAGAATATTTGCTAAAAAAAACAATATAGCTGTTTGGGTAAACACTCACGCTAACACTTCTGCTTTGAGAATTATGCACAGACTAGAGCACGAATACGCAGGACATCCTATACCTCCAAACGCAGCAGACGTAGAAGGAGGAGGAAAGTTTGTAAACAGAGCAGACGATTTTCTAGTAGTTCATAGATATATACAACACCCTACAGAATTTATGATTTCTATGATTCACGTTAGAAAAGTTAAAGAAACTGAAACTGGAGGAAGACCGACAAGTATTGATGACCCTATAAAACTAAGAGCTTTAGTTAATAATGTAGGTTTTAGTATCAATGGAGTTAGTGTTCTAAAAAAAATTATACAACCTTTTTAAAATTTTTCTTATCTTTCTATTGTGGAAAAGTCAATAGAAGAGTTAGTTAAGCACGAAAGAATATGGCATAACTACCTAAAATCTTGGGGGTGTAATATAGATACTGCTAAAGACTTAATCCAGGAAATGTATATACAAATAGATACTTATTTAAAAAAGCATAATAAATCTATAATGTATAATGAAAAAGAAGTAAACTTTTATTTTGTGTATCTGACTCTTTACAATATGTTTAAAAATTTAAAAAGAGCTGAAAAAAGAGTTAAAGTAGTAAGTCTAGAAAATTTAGATTATTTACCTGCAGAAGAAACTAACATAGAATCTGAAGACTTAGATAATCATAGAGCTATACAAGAATGGTTTTTGCACGAAGACTATATAGAAATGACAGACCTTAATAATCCTAAACTAGAAGAGTACGATAAAAGTAAAATGTTTAATTTCTACCAACGTAAAGTATTTGAAGAGGTTTTTCTAAATAGCAAAAGTATAAGTCAGCTTAGTAGAGATACTAATATTACTTATTACTCATTATACAATACTGTTAAAAATATTAAAGAACAAATAAAAAAATTATATGAATCTAAAACTTGGGGATAAACTAGAGTTCATTTTTAAATGGACAGGTATCAAATGGCTAGTAAACAAAATTGTAATAGACTGGTTAGGCTACGAATCGTGTGGGTGTGAAGACAGAAAAAATGCACTTAATAATTTTAAAATAGATAGAAATGGATAGAGAAGATTATTTTCTTTGGAAAGACTTTAGAGAGTCTACAAGTCAAAGGTTAGTACAAAAAGAGTTTGAGCTCGTTTGGGAATTACACGCAAAGTATTTTCGTAAAACCTATTATCGTCCGTGCACCTGTAAACCAGAACCGACTGTTACTTGGATAAAAGATTTAAATATATTATTTAATGAGTCAAAAAGATATCGATTAAGAAAAGAAAATTTAAATAAAAAATATTAAAAAAATGAAACTTGAACAAGTCCAGGAATATGAGAAAGCAGTAGTATTTCTACTTAACCTAGATGGGTGGGACTTGAAATGGACAGGAAACGAAGACAAGTACAAACACTATGACGCTTCAGGATATACTCCTAAGACTGATAATGACGGAAACCGAATAAGATGTGTAATAGAAATGAAATTTCGCAATAAATACTATCCAGAAAAACTTCTAGAGAAATCTAAACTAGACTACTTAATGTCTATGAATAAAGATATAGTTAAGTTATATTTCGTTGCAGACGAAAAAGGAAATTATTTATTTTGGCTTAATGAAATACAACTTCCTAAAATAAGTAAAAGGTATTGTCCTTCTACTACGTTATGGAGTAATAAGAAAGAATTAAAAGAAGTTTACTTACTAAAAGAAAACCTAGCTTCTAGGATAAACTGGAACAATTAGGTTAGTTTTATTATTTTTCTTACTTTTATAAAAGAGAAAATTATACATATTGGAAATAAAACACGACAAAGCCGAAGTCCTAAAGGATATAGAATACAACACTCACACATCAGTTTGTTTAGAAACTTTAAACAAATGGAAAAAAGATAGTTCTAATAAAGATTTAAGATTATTTATAAAGTCTTTTCTAGAAACTATATTTTATACTAATACTTTGCAGCGTGATAGATTTATTCATAATAAAATGATAGAGGAATTTAGAAGCGACAAGTTACGAGCAGTAGAAAGAGCACGTAAAGCAGACTTAAAAGTAGAAAACCTTCAGAAAGAAATATCTAAACTTAGAAAACTTATAAATTTATGACAGCAAAAGATAATCTAATAGAAATGTATAGAGCAGAAATAGACTGTCTAAGAACTGCATACTTAAAAGAACAAGACAATACTAAACAGTTATGTGAAATTATAGCTGACAAAGAAATAATAATTAAACTACTAAAAAACAAAAACAAAGCCTATGACAAATTCAATTAAACTTCTAGACGGTAAAATAGAAAACAAACAGGAAGTTATAGATAATATGTACGATGACTCTTACTACTATGGGTACTTAGGAAAAAATGCTTTGTCTAGTAGTTCTATTAAACTTCTTCTAGATAGTGCAAAGACTTATTTATATATTACTAAGTATGGACAAAAAGAAACGCAACCATTAAGAGACGGACACTTATTTCACACTATGATCTTAGAACCAGAAAAGATTAATGATATAGTTTTTGTGGATGTACAAAGTAAGAACACTAATAAATATAAAGAAGCTAAGAAGTTTCACGATCAGGTTTTTACAATGAAAGAGAAAAACGATGCTGAAAGATTATGTGATGCATTACTTAGAAATGAGACAGCACTTAGTTTAATCCAGGACTCACAGTTTGAAGTTCCTATGATAGATAATATTAATGGCTATCCTTTTCGAGGAAAGGCAGACGTGTTGAAAAACAAAGGAGGCATAGTAGATTTAAAAACAACTATAGACGTAAAGAACTTTTATAAGTCTGCAGACGCATATAGATATTATAACCAAGTTTACATATACTGTCAACTCTTTAACGTAGAATATAAAGACTTTAAATTTTTGTGTATAGACAAAAAGAATCTAGACGTTGGGGTTTGGGACTGCTCAGAGAATTTCTACTTAAAAGGAGAAGCCTCAGTACACGCAGGTATCGAAATATACAAAGACTTTATAGAGTCAGACTTTGACATAGACCAATACATAATAAAAGGAACACTTTAAAATTAATAATATGAACATAGAAAAATTTAACATTTACGAAACTAAAAACTACAACTTATTCAAACTACTAGACTCTAATAGAGAGCCTAATCAAAGAATATTAAAAAAACTAGAAACTAGTATTAAAGAAATTGGAATACAAATTCCTATAATAGTAAATACTGAAAATGAAATTGTAGACGGACAGCACAGGTTCTGGACTTTACAGAAATTAGGATATGTAGTTCCTTACATAATTAGTAAAGCCTGGAAACGAGATAGTAACACGGTAGATATAAATAATACTAGTACTACTTGGACATCTTTAGATTATGCTAATTATCAAATGAGAAAAGGAAACTTAGATATAAAAGCTGCACTAAATAAAGCTAATGTTCTAAATACAGTAACTAAATCTAAATTAAAACCTATTAATAGTCTAGAACTTTTAATGTCAGGAAGAACAAGTACTGGTTTAAAAACTAAATTAAAGTACGGTAAATATAAAGCAGATTTAAAAACAGGAAATAATATTTTTCAAATTCTAAAAATAATGAATGAGTATCCTTCTAAAACTTCTCCTTATTCACAAAAATTTGTTAGGGCTATGAAAATGTTATATTATGATAATAAGAAAATAAACCTACTAGCTATAAGAAAAATGTGTAAAGAAAATTATATGTCTGCTTATAATAATGAAAATGATACTTTTGAATATTTGAATGATATTTATAACAAAGCAAATAAAAGTCTTAAAAGAGAAAAAACTTTATTTTAATATGAAAGATTACGATAGAATAGCAAACCTTGTAATAAGTTTAACTGAGATAGATATATTCGAGAATCGAAGAACACAAAAACACGTAGACGCTAGAGCCTTCTTTGACTATATAATGAGAAAAGTAAAAAACAAAACATTTCACGGAATTGCTAAGTACTACAAGACCAAAGGAAAAAAGTCAGATCATTCGACAGTCCTCTATAGGGTTAATTTATTTGAAGAGATAAAAAACAGAAGACCAGAATTTAATAATTGGCAAAGGTTAATAGAACAAACTACAGTTTCTGCTGAAGACTTATTTATTATTATGAATAAAATTAAAAGCCTAGAAAATATTGAGTCTATTGAACAAGTAGTAGAAATACTGGATGTATTAAAAGAAGAGGAGCTAGAAAATATGATACGTTTATAAGAACAATTTAAAACTTAAAATATTTACGTTATATTAGTAGAGTAATGTTACAGATGTTACACTATAAAAAAGATATAATGTTAGAAAAAACTGAAGACAATAAAAATAAAATGCTTAAAGCCTTAGAGGAGTATTATGGCATAGTAACAACTTCTTGTCAAAGCGTAGGTATAAGTAGAATAACTCATTACAGATGGTTAGAAGAAGACGAAGACTACAAGTCTAAAGTACAAGACATAAAAAATGCTGCTATAGATTTTGTAGAGTCTAAACTATTTGACTGTATTAAAGGCGAGAAAGAAACTTCTATAATATTCTATTTAAAAACAATCGGTAAATCTAGAGGCTACGTTCCAAGACAAGAAATTGATACTGGAGACAATAAAGAATTTAGAATTGAAGTAGTAGAGTGAGAGA
>Ga0222717_10001704_pt1 | contig 17663 bp, 20 predicted proteins | sample C33_18DmetaG_FD_165053 | JGI IMG/M metagenome (GOLD analysis project Ga0222717, IMG submission 165053) | Estuarine water microbial communities from San Francisco Bay, California, United States - C33_18D | ecosystem: Environmental > Aquatic > Marine > Unclassified | place: USA: California...
AATCACCGATGTTTTCTCTAAGCCATCCAAATTGATGAACACCGAGTAAGAACATTACTCCGCCCATCATTCCTTGTTCAGTTGTCAATCCTCTAATATCCATTCTTAATCTCTCCATCTATTTAAGCGCAACAATCGTAAAGCATCTTAGAGCCGAAGTAAATACCGCCAACACCAAGAACCTTAAGTGGAGTCAAATCCTTCACAACAGGTAAATCTCGCAAAACAGGAATCATGCCGAAAAGGTCATAATCACCGATGTTTTCTCTAAGCCATCCAAATTGATGAACACCGAGTAAGAACATTACTCCGCCCATCATTCCTTGTTCAGTTGTCAATCCTCTAATATCCATTCTTAATCTCTCCATTCATTTATTGCCCAACTACTGAGCCTGTTCCTTCAGTCATACTAAAGTTGTTTCCGACTGAAGTTCCTTGAACCTTATGGGTCACGCCTTCTGCACTTCCATACCATTGTGTGACTGAGCCTCTCATCGGCATAACCATGCCTTGTGAAACTGCTGAGTCATACTCAGGCAAAGAAGGGTTGGAAAGTCCACTTTGAGTCCAAGAAGGAACGCCACCCATTGTAGTGTCCTTCATTGTAGGATTGTAAGAGGTTGCTGAGTAATCAGGAACATAGTCATGTGCTTCATCTTCGTCTGCTCTCATAACTGTGTTTCCTGTGGTTCGACCACTATAATTCTGCCCGAACTCTTCTTCAGTATCTTCTGCTTGAAGTCCGATAACTCGGCCATCTCCTGTGTATCCAACAAAATCACTATCCTCACTTGCGAGGCCGAAAGTTGGGAGGTTAAACTCAGCAAGCAACTTACCAAGACTCATACCTGCGAATGCAATTCCCGAAACTTGAGTAAGGCTTCGGAACTTTCCATCAACCTTGCCCGACATTCCGTATCCATAAATACCTGCACCCAATAGGAAACCAAGTAGGGCTGACAACTTACTGCCGACCTTTGGAATAAATGATAGTGAAACATTTGCATTGTATAGGCCACCGATTGCCGCACCAACGATTAGCCCTGCGATTCCACCATAGACTTGTGTTTTCTTTGCTTGGGCAACGCCAATTTCAGGAAGTTCTTTAATATCTGTCAATGCTTGCATTTTTTTCACCGTATAATTTTATCTTTTCTGTTCCGATACTTAAAAGGTTCGTTAGAACGCCCCCGTCAAAGTTGCCGTTTGTAGGCTTGTAAGTGGGGGAGAATTGTTGCCCATAGGTAATGAAGTGAAGTGTCCGATTGGGCCTTCTTTCGACATAGGGGCAGAAACAGGAATCATAGTTTCGGTTGTAGGAGTCCAAACTCTTGAGAACTCATTTGCATCCAAACCAAGTTTATGACTTTCCTTAACTGCGGAACTAATAACTCCGTTATTGGTTGCATGACCTACTTTTTGACCCAACATCTGTTGTCCGACCTTCATATCTTGATGGACTGCATGGATTTCAAATTGTTGTCCGTAATTGGATACTACTGAGTGCATAGCACCCTGCATAGGAGTTCTCCTCAAAGCATTTTGAATCGCCAAATCAAGGTTCATACCTTTACCTTTACCCTTCTGATACTTAAGCGTTTGGTCTAATTAAAAATATTCCACATAACGATAGTCGGGTGTTGTGCCTGATTCGTTGATGTATCCATCAATCCATGCTTGGATAATTTCCTTTACATCGGCCATGTTATCGCTCACTCCTATATTGAGTCTTTTCCCATAATCATATTTGAGGAGTTCTTCGTCTGAGCGCATATTGATATATGCTTCATTGAACAAGCCCTTGCGAGGAGGGCTAAAATAGTCACCAATATGCCTAATGCCTTTGATATAAGCATCATTTCCATATAATGCAACAGGAACATACATGAGGGCATAGTTTCCATTTTTTCCTAATTTGGGGCTTGAGAATACTATTCCTATCATATCATTTTTAGGCTCTTTGAGTAGCAACTTCATAAAATTACCATAGAACATATCGGAATAATTAACATCTTTCCACCATTCACCTAATGCCTCCACATAGAAATTAGAGAACTCATCAGGGAATGAAATAAGTTTATCCATTAGTTTCTCCCCCTCAATTAGTTGAATCAAACTCTATGCGAATATACTCAAGAAAATCTTTGTATGTTTTGAACTCTCCGCAATAAACCATCATTTCACCATTTTTTTTGTTCTCTAAATATTGATTATCCTGAAGATAAAATAGTTCCTCTTCAACATCTCTCCACCCTTCTCTCATGGCTTCCTTAGTTTCAGTAAAGTGATAAGTCAATTCATTGATAAAAATACTCTCATAATTCTGTGAGATTTCAGCAGACAAAACTCTAATCATATTGTCAGGTAATTTGCTATCAACAGGACTCATAAAATACGCATACCAAACTTCACCATCAAGATTCGCATAGAATGGAGGTTCGATGCCGTAGGCTAATTGGTAATAATCTCGCCAAGTAGTATAGGTCAGCCATGAACTATCAAGTTTTGGGCAGTAAGAGTTTGGAATCCATCGAGGCATTAGAACTTTTTCGCCCACACAATCATCTCCTTGTAGCGAAGGAGAATGCAACGGCAGTCAAGGCGAGTGCAACGATTTTATACATTTCCTTGTTTTGACCTAATCCCATAGATGGGCTTTTTAGATTCAATGTGTCTGCTTGAAGGACATTTTCAACTAAGCCACTTATATCGCCGGGAACATATTGAGTGATTTCTCTTAGTGGGGCAGATTCAAGCATCTGTAATTGTTGCATGATACTCATTCCCTTGCAGTTATAATTTTTGTAGGCATAGGCAGTAAGGCCGATAACCACTTTCCAAGCATCCTCATCATAACCTTCAATCCTCATTCTTGTAATGATTCGAGCAAGTGTTTTTTGCCCTTCGCCACCACTAAAAAGTTGGCTTTCAAGGTCGGAAAAATTGTAGCAATCGCCCATAGGCATTGATTGAGGAGGTATAGTTGGCGGTGCAGAATATTCATTTTCTGTGGAATCGGATGAATCCTCCATTGGAGTTTCAACTTCATCAGGTGCAGATTCGCCATCCATACCGTATCATTTTCTGTTCCGACATTTAAGGTTGTCGGTATTTCCATTCTTCAAACTTGTTTATTTGTGGACTAAAAACTTCATCTTCATCCTTTTTTACGGCCCAAGAACTTAATGTTCTCGCCTTTCGGCCAACGACATAGAAAATAATCAAATCAGATTGAGTCTGAATATCCACCAAAACCAACTCTCTAATGAATGTGCTATCCTTCGGAGTGGAAAAAGAAACGATATTCTCAGTCCGAGCCAATGAATAAAACTCTTGTGCATCAAGTTTAGGAATTAAAAAAGAACCTCGCTCAACATTCCTATCTTGCTTGATTCCATATTTACGCATCTCAACCTTTCTCGATTCCGCAACTTCATGTGGATACCCTGCTTGAACTTTGAATGTTTCAGTCGTTTTAAGTGGTTTAGTTGGACTCGCCATATCAATAACTTGAGTTTTGAAGGCATCTAAGGAATCTGCAAACCAATCAGGTAATCCGTTTGCGGCATGGTAATAATCTCGGTTTTCAAGAAGTTTAGTTTTTCGTTCTTCTTGGGTTGTTTCTGCATATTCATCAAATAGGGTCAAAAAATCCTCAAATGAATAACAAATTGTTTCATCCATAGCATACAATTATGCTATTTCCTATTTGAGCGTTTTGCTTAGTTGCCGTATTTTTTGCCTGTCATGTAGGCCATGAATACTACTGCGATTGAAGCGACACCTGTTGGGATGTTGAATCCTGTTTTGCCGACGACATCTTGAGTAGTTTCAACAACATTAAAGTCGGAGATTTTTCCTCCGATTTCTTCAAACAATCTTCTTTCTTTGGAATCCATTTTTCTGAAGCCTGTCCTATCATCCCAAATCTTACCTTGCTTATTTTGGTCTGTGTGCATATTGGGATATTCAAATCCTTTATCCATTGGTCTTTCCGCATGGGCTTTTCTTACATAAGCGACATGGTGTGGTCTTTTAACATAAGTCATTCCATCAATGCCGTAGTAGGAATCGTCAGGAAAATAGCCATCAGCCCCAAACTCTTCTGCATTGTAATCATCATCATAGTATTCGGGATATTCTCCTCTCCCATGTGTGGGGCAATACACCTTAGCATTTTGTCCGAGTGAGCCGATATACCATCGGTCTGTATTGATGTCGCTACTATTATAACATCCCTCGATGGTGCAAACAAGATACCCTGCCCCTTCACCATAATTATTATCGTAGTAATCGGGGTGTGATTCTTTTCCACATTCAGGGCATAAAATCTCCTTCATTCCTGTTCCTACACCATATATTAACCAACCATCTGTATCTCTAATATCATGGGATGTCCTACATTCTGTGCAAACAAGATGCCCTGCACCTCCACTTTCCGAACCAAACGATTCAGCATCCTTCATGTTTTGGTTCTTCATTTTCTCAGTCATTACATCTTCGTAATTTACCATTTGAATCTTAGGTGCGATTTTCATTCCGCTTCGCTTCTTTTCATCAGCCCCAAACGATTCACTCAACCCCAAGTAGTTCAGGGTTTCTTCAGGAACTCCTCCCCAATTTGAGTTCCACCAATAGATTGCCCACCTGACGGTATCTCTATCGCAACCCATTTCATCAATTGCTTGTTTAACCACGCTCAGTTCTGTGGGGTCTTGAAAGGCCATGAAAGTCATAAGAGAATACATATCAATATCATATTCGTTTATGACTTCTTCAGCCCCAAAGTTTTCCTTTTCTAAATACCATTCTTCATTAGTTTCATCACCTTCGGCAAGCGTTTGAATCGGTCTGTGCAAATCCTCATAATCTGCGCCTTTGTTAATCAGTTGTTGCCTTAGACCCTTCAACAACCTCTTTAGATGTGTGATGTTCGCCTTACCATACCCGCAAATATCAAACTTGAAATAAACATTACCGAAAGGGTCGCCATTAGCCATGCTATCCTCATACTGTATGTTTGTAATACCTACGCCATCTTTGATTTCGTTCAAGAAAGCAAGAAATCGCATAGCATCAGAACCCTCATGTGTGCCTCCAATTTCAGTTCGGCAAGTGTAAGTTGTGCAAGAGTGAGAAATCCTATTTACCTCAGCCCCAAACGATTCAGCATTCTTGGCTCGCCCTGCTCTCGCTTTTCGTTCCATTCCACGCTTTCCATATTTTGCGACTCCGATTTTGTAAGCAGTAGCCTTTCCAATTTCTTCGGCTTCATCTTTGCTTTTTCCTTTCTTTTCGTAGTCCTTAGCAATTTCGTTTGATAATTTATCAAACTTAGATTCAGCCCTCTTAAGGTCGCCCTTATCTCCTTGACCTGCTGAAGCAGTAGTTTTGGCTTTTCTTCTTCGGTCAGCAGAAAGGCTTCGGCCTACATTAACATTCTTACTGATAGTTCCGTCTTTTCTTCGGCTTATGAATCTGTTTCCAATTCGTTGCCTTTTTGGGGCTTCAAAGGTATCTGCTTTTTTTCCACATCCACAAGTTGAACACATCTAAAATCACTCCTTCTTTGCGTAGTGGTATCCCGCCATCCCTGCGATTCCCATAACGATAGCAGAAGCGACCAATCCATTGACTCGGAATCCGAGTCGAGAGGTCAAGTTTTGAACTGTGCTTACAACATCGGTTTCTCCGAGTCCATCAGCACCATAGTTCACTTCAACGCTTGGATTAACATTCATAAGTTCTTGGTCTGAAACATCAAGTCCAACATCGTTTCCGACATTGAATGCTTCATCAACGCTTGGATTTGCAGTAGGAGTAATTCCATCACCTGAAACTTCAACCTTGCGACCTCCACCATAGAAAGCATCAACTGAACCTTCGTTCACCATGTTTTCATCATTGACGGGGGATTCAGCACCGAAGTTTTCAGCATCCTTCCAAGTTCCACTTTTCTTTCCTTTGAGTCTTTTGATATAGTCAGATGCTTGTGACCTGTTCATAGATTTCTTAGACTTGCCTCCAAGTTTTCCTATGAGATATTCTTGTCGCTCAGTAATATCATCATTATAAGCATTAAACTCAGCATCCATAGTTTGAACTCTTGAGTAGGCTCGATTGCCCATTGACTTTTCCATTCCCTTAGATTCATCTCTTCGGTCTTTCATAGATTGTTTCATTGAGGATTCTTTTCCGTTGCTCATACCCATAGACTCATCCATTCGGTCATTGTATCCTTGAGCATCCATAGTTTTGACTCTTGAGTAGGCTCTATCGCCCATTGACTTTTCCATTCCCTTAGATTCATCTCTTCGGTCTTTTCTTGTAGCAACCATTGAATCGCCCCCACCCATAGACTCATCCATTCGGTCATTGTATCCTTGCTTCATTTTTCTGCGCCTTCGCATTTTACCTGCGGTTCGGCCTCTTGATGATGGAGTTTTTCCTCTTCTTGGACTCTTTCTGTATGTTCTTGCTTCAAATGTTTCTGCATCCATAGATTCGTTTCCTCCACATCCACATCCACCTTCAGCACCCATTACAGTTGTGCCTCCGCAACCGCATCCACCTGCTCTAAAGGATTCAGCACTTGCTCGGACTCTTTTCTTCATAGAGTTCATTTTCTTCAATTTTGAAAATTGAGTGGGAGTGAGTTTTCCGCCCTTTCCTTTGCCTCTTTGACTCCAAAAACCGGGTCGGCTACCTGCGGCAATCAATCTATCATCAGCACCGAAAATATCTTCAGCACCCTCAACAACAGTCGGGTTAATTCTATTTAGTTCGCCACGCATCTCAATCACTATAATGTGGTTTCACACATTTTGATAGATAAAGGTATGGGTTATTTTATCAACTTTCTAAGTTCAGCCTTGACGGATTTAGCCTCTTCTCCTCGCCACCCACTAAGGTTGCTCAGAACATAGGCTACTTGAGTAGTTAATCCTTTCATACCATACTGATAATAAGCATTTTCGGCTTCTCTTGCATAGGTCTTTGCATAGCGAGCATTTGAGCCTGTTGCCTTTCGCTTTACAATCCTTAGAAGTTTCATAATCCGTTGGGCTTTCAAATCTTGAAGGAGTTCTGTTGTATATTCATCTGCATCGGCTTCAAAGGTTTCTTCATCCAAATCTAAGTTTCTTTGCCTATAAATTAAATCACTATCGCCTTCGGAATCAACCTCAAGTAATTGCACTTCGGGGTGTTTCAAGTAAATGTCGTAGTAATCACTTGTAGCATCTTCCTCATTATCGTAATCTCCGTAATGTTCCCAACCATCTTCCATATTGTGTTTGACTTCTAATTGGTAAAATCCGCCTTCTTCAGCCCCAAACGATTCACTATCATAAGGCACACCAAAAACAAGGCTTCTATCTCGCCTAAGTTGCTTCCTTATTTCTTGTAGTTCACCGACATAATCCCATGCACCATCAGGCATATCCCCATACCTATTCATATCTCTATCATAAACATCCTCGATTTCTTGATTTAATGATTTGATTGCTATGTTAATCCAAGCAGAACCCCACCCCTCCGAAGGAGTCATACCCGTCATATTATCATTACTATCCTCAAAGTCAGGATTCATTACTCTTCGGCTTGTGAATGGGTTTCTTCGTAAGAAAGTTTTGATATTTTCATCTTTGTATCTTCGTTGAATAATGTTGAGTTCCTTCTCTTTCTGTTTTAGAGTTTCTAAAAGAAAATCCACAATAAACTTCGGACTGTATCCTTCTTCATTTAGATTTTCCGTTATTAGGCTATTGATAAGACTTTCATTACCCCAAATAGGGTTAAGTTGATTTTGCCCTCCCGACCAATATTCATTCTCTCGTTCATTTAATTCGTAAAAATATTTGTCCTGAATATGATGATTTCCTTGCTCAAATCCTTCGTAGGCTTCAGCCCCAAACTCTTCAGAACGGCTAATTGCTTCAGCCTCTTCTTCATTTAGCCCAAGATAATCCTTGATGTTGTTAAGTTCAGCATCATCATCAGTAATGATGTTATTGACAATGAATCGGGCAGGTCGCCTCTTTCTCATTGACTCTCTTAGATTAAGGAATCTTGGTGATGGAGAGTTTAGTCTAAATGATTTTGAAACAAGAGAGGAAACATTTTCTTGTTTTCCTTCAACGGTTAAAATACCGCTTGATTCACTCATTGAAATCCTTCTTGGAGTGAATCCTACTTCATCCTGTTTTCCAAGTTCATAAAAATAAGAACAAGAAATTACAGGAGTTTCCGAAGTTTCTTCTGTTTCATTTGTCAGCCAAGCGTTTGAATAAAATCCAAGTTTAGAATCGTATGAGTCAGTATTGTAAGTCCAAGAATAAGGAGAGTCAATATAGACGGCATGATAATTAGCCATCTTATTGCCTCCTCAGCATTATTCTTGCGCCTCCATTCCTTGAAATCGCTTGATAGGTTTCATCGGAAACAGGAGTGAGATTGTATCCCCTTCTCCATTCTTCAAGGGATTTAGTTGTATTACCGTCTGAGTATGCGACATTCACATCAGGGCCGAGATTATCTGTTGATTGATACACAGTTGAAAGTCGAGCAAAATCGCCCCCTCTTCTCGAAGGCATTCCCGGTCTTTGAACATAATCGCCTGAAATATCCATTCCAACATCAGGCAAAAGTCTGCATGGCGCACCCATTACACTTGGATAATTGTAAGCCATAGGAACTTGATTTGAAGGAATTGCTTGTTGTCCTACTGCATTTGCACTAAAATCCTCAGCACTCAAACGAGTTCCATAAGCCTCACGCTCAACAATTTGATAATCTATAACGCCTGTTCCATAAGGACTCATATTAAGAGTTCTTGATGCTGACTGCGTAGTTAATTCATTACTGCCGACAAATGCAGGGTCGAAACTTTGAGGGTAAATATCCATTGAAGTTCCTGTTCGTTCAATAGAAAGTTCTTCAAGAGCCGATGGCCTGATACCGCTTACTGCGTTTTGGATTCTATCCCAAAGTGAAATACCTACATCTCCTGTGGCTCTCTCATTGTCATTAGAATCTCCTTCAGCCTTTAATTTAAGGTCAGGATAATTCTTCTTTACGGCTTGATAGACAAATCCACCGCCAACTCCCACAAGAACGGCAAATAATAGTTTGGTCTTAGTGAGCATAATTGTTTATCTCTCCCTTTTGATATTTAAGCGTGTCGGCTCTAATTCCTTTTACCCCAAAGATAAGAACCAATTCCTACTGCTAAAAACAGGCCCACAATCTTTGGATTATCCAATAAATATTTCATTCCCTTTTCAAATCCTTGAGTAGTCCTACTGACGACTTCAGCCTTTAGAGTTTCAGCCCCAAAAGGATTAGGAACAGATTCCATTTCATCAAAATTAGGTTCTTCTTCATCAGGATTACTCATTTCAGGCTCTTGAGGAGGTTCATGGAAGGGAGAAGATTCAGGACTCATACCAAGCCTATCAAGTGTTATTTCACCTACACCAAAATCTATCGGCTCAACTAAACTCTCAGGTGTTATTCCATTCATATTAAACATTGTTCTCATTCCTCTAAATACTCTCAGTTCCTATTTAACTCTTCATCCTTCGTTGTGCCTTTGTAGCACTAATAATTTGATTTGTAGCACTTACGACCTCTTTCCAATCTTCCATACTATTTGGTTGCATATCTTGTGAAACTTCTGCTAATGTGTTCATAATAGCATATTTTTTCATGCCTCCTGTGAGTCTGAGAGCATATTTTCCTCCATTATATGTTCCTAATCCTCCATCAGAAAAACTTGCTATTGTGGAATCTCGAACACTCCCAATATTGCTACATTTGTAAAATAGGTTTCGCCCAAATATTTCAAATTGATTTGTTGAACAAGTGTTGTAAAATTGTTGTGCTTCAAACTCTTCAGCATCAAACTCTTCAGCAGTATAATCTCTCCCATAGATTTCATGCACCCTTTCACATCTCCTACAAACATGACCTTCAACAACAGGCCCACCACATGAACATTCATAAATCTTACCTCTCTCTTCAGCATCAAAACTGCTATCGGTGGATGTTTCTTTGGTTTGGGAGTTTCCCATACTTAGGAGAAGGTTTGTATCCAAAGCAAATGTTTCATCGTCAAATGATTCTTCAACAATAAATATTACTTCATCGTCATTCAAGTTCTTGCGTTCTCGCTTTGCTACTGCTTCGGCTTCTGCGAAGGTGTCATGTAGGGAGATGTAATTGGCGGATTCATAATCTATTCCGTATTTTCCTTTCTTCACATCGTATTGCGTCTGTTCAGCCTCAAACTCTTCGGCAAGGTGAGTTCTATCCCATGATATTGCCGTTGGCTCATCCCACTCGGCAAGCCCATGTGAACCGCATTGTGGGCATTCAATAGTCAGGCTGAATGGGTTTTCATCAACCCAACCATTAACTGAGTTCCATTCTTGATGATTACAATACTCAATTTTCTCAAGTTCATCTTGAGCCTGTTCCAACTCTCGCCTAAGCCTTTCTAATCTATCAGTATGTGCCTCCGCCCCAAACTCTTCTGCCCCAAACCTCACATCCCATAATTGTCCTCCAAAATTAAGATGGGGGTATTCTCCTTCAAACTCATTAAATCCTCTTCCATTATTGACTTGTAAAATAATCCAATCAAGGGCATCAGTTAAACTTTCAAACTCATCCTCAAATAAGATTTCATCGGGATTCCTATGTGCAATTTGTTTAGTCAAGTAATCTCCCGATTTAAGTTTCTTCCTATTCATCCATCGGTGAAGGGGGTTTTGAAGCCCATCAAAAGGATTTTCTAAAAGAATCCGATGTTCAATTATATCGTTGTATTTAACTGCATAACTCCCTCTTGTTCCCACCCCTATTGAATATACTGTAAAATTAGCATAGGGATTTTTTTCTTCTGCCCCAAACTCTTCTGCGGCATGAGGGGCGAATCTGCCTCTTTCATCTCGCTCAATATGTCGGCCATTGATTTTGCTGATGTATCTCTTGGTTTCATTATCCCTGCACATAACGGCAGTCCATTGACCTTCTCTTTCGATTCGGTCTTGAATATGATTTGCGATTCGGAGTGCAAGTTCTTCAGTCATTTCCACTCCTCCGTTTTTAGGAATCAACACATTTTGTATCATCCATCGGCCACCCACAGGTTGAGCCATAGTAATTTTGCATCCTTTAACGCCATAGTATTTTGTTCCAATAGTCATAGCGGCCTTTTGCCCCCATTGAGGAGTTGAATACTTTCCACCTACAAAGAGTTTCGGGTTTCTAAACCTGACTCTAAAAAAGTTCCGAGTCGGGTCAGCCGATGTGGAAATAATATCAACGCAATCTTTTGAAATAATTATCACTCCTTCATTTTATTTGAATACCAAAGGCCACCTGCGACGATAGATGCGAGGAGGATTCCAACCTTTGTTTTTGTTGGCTTGATTTTGAGTTCTTCTATTGGTTGAGCGTATGTATCCATTCCTTTCGTTGCCTCAAAGGTTTCAGCCCCCATGAAATATCTATCATCATCATAGGCATCATTAGGCGTTCCTTTCAATTCTTGATAATCTTCAGGGTCTATCAAATGCCTCACAAGGACATGAGGCTTTACTGAAGTTATGAAAGCATTTATTTCTTTTACAAACCGAACCAATTTTCGGGGAGTCATATCCCTTCTTGTTTGATAAAACCAAAGGTTGAGTTGGTCTGTATTGCCTATCAACCTCAATTTACCTGAATCTAAATTGACGGTGAACCAATCAGTCCACTCTCCGTCTGTGTTCTTTGCTTGAAGAATCATTCGGGTAGGCAAAAGAACCCTTCCATCTCCCATGAAGTAAGCCTTAAATCCATATTTCCGAGCGATTTTTTTGAATCTCTTAATATCTGTTTCATATTGTTTTTGTGTTTTATCAGGCACATAGTAATTCCATGATTCAGCCCCAAATCTCTCTTTAATGCCCCTTCTCAAATTGCTCATCCCTTCGCTATTTTCATCTTCAATCCATCTAATCATGTGGCTTAACATTTTACCATCATTATCGGAATCCGAATAGTCAAGAATATCAATCAAAGAAAGGGTTTCCTCATCGGTTAATTCACCGTCTTTCCATCTCTCATAAAGAATCTCAACATCATCTTCAGCCCCAAACTCTTCATCCCAATTAAACTCCCAAGAGTTCTCAAGAGGCCAATTAGAAATGTGGAATGGATATTCCATCTCATCAAAGTAGTAATAAATCGCATTAACCGCTTCTTGTTTTGTTAGGTAAAGTCCTTCAATTACAGGCTCACCATAGTTATCCATAATCAGGTTGCTTGGAGTCATTGAAAATACTTGTTTCCCTCGTTTCCCCTCAACTAATTTAGGGAGATAAACTTGATAATGACCTTTTATTATGTTTCCTTCCCAATTAACCTGATTCTGTATAAAAAAACCTATTTTTATCTTATCAACATACTTCAAGTTTCTAAATATGGGATTTTTTGATGCTTGCCTAATCAGTTCTCGCCCTTCAGGACTTCTTCCCCTAATTAAAACCTCAAAGGCTTGAGGATTAGCCTCAGTTTTCCTAATGTAATAGGTGAAATAGTAATCCTCCCCACTTTTCCTTTCATTACCAACATCCCATCGGCCTCTCCATTCAGCCCCAAACTCTTCAGCATCGTAATCATCAATCATGGCTTGGATTTTTTTAATCTCATTACAAACATGACATTTTCCATTCACTTTCCATGACTGAACATTAGGATTATCACATTGACAATTAGCACTATTCCTTTGTTTTAGTGCTATTTTCAGATTTTCCAATGTTGGCTTACTTTCAGCCCCAAACTCTTCAGCATTATATGATGCACTCTCCATGCCCACCTCCATGCCTGTAATATAAACATCATACAACAAAAACTTGAGATTTTCGGACTCTAATTCGTTAAAATCATCATAACCATGTTTTCTCAAAACATCTGAAATAAGAGATTTTGTCGCCCCCTTCATCCGATATGTTTCGTCAAAGGTTTCAGCCCCAAACTCTTCAGCCTCTTTGCATCCACAGGTATTACACATCTAAAATCACTCACCGTTTGACATTCTCATTCCAACGATAGTAGCGACAGTTAAAACAGATAGTTGGAACAAGGCCATGCCTAATCCCAATCCAAATCCAATTTTAGTGGCTTCTTTTACACTTACATTATCCATTTTCATTCCTCCTTTTGTTCTTCGGGTTCTTCAGGTTCTTCGTCTGTGGTTCTTTTAGTATCCACTAATCCCATAACACCAACAACGCTTGCGATAAGTCCAAGTTGAACTGCTTTGAACCAAGTAGGAGTTTTGATTGATTGTCTGAAATCTTCAGGCTCTCTTTTTGTAGGGATTTGTCCTCGTTCCTTTTGTTCAAACTTTCTTGCTTTTCGCTCATTCGATGGTGCAACTTGTTTATTTATCCAACTGATAGGATAATCAATGTATTTTTTCAAATTAAGCATTTCTCCTTTTGAGAACTCAGATTCAAACTCATCATCATCATCATCATCATCATAGAAAGAATTGTTAAATGTAGCATAAACTTCAGTTCCGCAAACATCACATTCACTAAATGCCTCACCCGAACCATAATCGAAATCAAAAGAACAATAGCCTAAATCATTTTCATCTCTCCCTCCATTAAACTCAGTCATAGAACAAAGGATTTTTCCTTCTTCGGGTTCACTTATTGAAATCCTTTGGCTATCCCAATAATCATCCATAAACTCTTCATTTCCGCAATTTTGACAACTGCGGGTCAGTCCACTTGAACTCCAATCAAAATTAAGGTTGCAGTAGCCACTATCTTTCAACTTCTTTCCTTCGCAATTATCAGCCTCAAAGGATTCAGCATCAAAGTTAGGAATGTCGGTATGTGCAGGTCGCTTATCTTTCAAAACAGTTTCACATATATTATGGATATACCTAATGGCCTCATCAGATAAATCATAACCTCTATGTTCAGTAATATGTTCAATTCGGGAAAGTGCCTCCCGACATTGTAGTAATTCTTGCTCACAATTGGATTCAGCCGATTTCTTTTCTTTTTGTTCTCGCATAGATTTAGCAACTGCATTTCCTACGCTTTTTTCCCAATCGGAAATCTTACCGTCGTTGTTTCTATCAGCCTTTGATTCGTCAAAGTCAGGGTCATTTTCTCCCTCATAATCAAACATATTCACATTACATCCACAATTATTGCACATATTCACTCGCCTCCATCTTGCATTCCACCCAAAACCTTAATACCGATACCGATAGCACCGACAATTCCTACTCCGAATAAAGCCTTTGTAGTGGTGGAATAAGTGTCTTTAGTATTCGACGGCGCATCATTTGGGTTTTCATCTTCATCAGTTCTTCTATTGATTAGGTCTGCAAATGGGTTTTCATCTGAATCTGACTTGTCCTCTCCACATACCTTTTCGGTTGGGTGCAAATCATCTCGGCACTCCATCCATGAAGGGCAATCTCCATCATCAACACAAATAGTCAAGCACTTTCCATCAACACAAACCTTTCCTTCAGGACAGTCAGCATCTTCGCTACAAGCCTCGCTTGCACCAAAGGTTTCAGCATTCTTAGCAAACTTGTTTCTGTAAGCCTCATATCCAAATATTGTAGCACAAGCCAAAGTGACTAATCCGAACCAAGTCACTACTTCTTTCTCATCAGGGAAATATTCTTGGAATGGTGCAACACCAACCCACTCACCCTCAAAATCTTCAGCAGATTGATTGTAAAAATCATCGTCTTGATAACTCTCATTAGAATATTCATCAGGATTCAGCATATATTCACTTGTGAGTTTATCCCACTCTTGACCCCATCCCCATGAAAACTGATTGTATCTGCTTGAGCCGTTTTCCATCTCAGCAATAAGTTCATCAGGTTTGAGGTTGAATTGAATCATATATTCACTATCCATAAGACCAAAGGATTCTCTATCCTTCATCTCAGGCATAAATACCATCTTTGCGGCACTTCGGCCTTCATCATAATAAGTTCCTTCATCTGCTTCTAATTTCATTCTCTTTGCCGCCTCTTTTGGTGTAATATTTTTGTCCTTGACTAATTTTCTTGGAGTGTGAGGTTTGCCCGACATAGTTCGGACTTTTCCTTCAGCCCCAAACTCTTCAGCATCAAAGTCTTGAGCCGCACTCCTATAACACCGCAAGCATATCCTTTTTCTTGCTGATGGCCCAAAGGTAATCATTCCTTTATTATCAACCGAATCAAGTGTTTCAACAATTCTGCTTTCATTCAAATGATATGGATAATGAATCCTATCCCAATTTACATTTTGACCGCACCTTGTAGTATTAGTGTAGCCCCGCCCACTACAAACATGAGCAGGGGAATCATCCTTGTATCGGAATGCTACAATTGGACTTTCAGCCCCAAACTCTTCAGCCCCAAACTCTTCAGCCCTTTGTAATCTTCTTAACCTATTTCTGTTTTTTGAACTCCAACAACCCATAGATTTACCCCCTGCGTTGCATGGTGTCAAGGTTAATTCATCTATACTAAGTCCGAATAATTTTGCGACTTTAGCATCCTTTTTTGGGTCGCCCTTCTTCGGCATCCAACCTGTTCCATTACATACTGAACAATTTGCATCCCAAGCACCAAACTCTTCAGCCATTAGATTCCACCTCCGAGATTACTCACAATCAAACTTCTTCTTGATTGAGTATAAGGATTGTAGGTGTAAGGATTAACAGGCTGACCCATATTGTTGAGGTCTTTAGTTTGATATTCATTAGGGTCGAACATAGGGTGAATCAAAAGAGGATTATAAACTGCGACTTTTGGCCCGCAACTTGAGCAACCGCCCTTTTGAATTACTTGAGAGTCAGCAGGTGGCGCAGATTTTACGACTCGCTTAGAGCAACCGCATCCACCTTCTGCCGCTTTCTTTGTCGCCTCCATATCATTGTATCGGTAAATACCATATCCAACAACTGAGAGAGTCAAAAGTGCATAACCTATGGGTTTCCCTGACATCATAATTGTTCTATCAATAATTCTGATTGTTAAAGGTGTCGTTTAATCAGACCGATGAGTGATTTTCCCTGCTTGAACTTCTTTCGTTATGAAATCTCCAATTTTATCTCCCTTCATTGGGCGCAACCCTTTAGTTTGCTTTGTAGTCCAACTCCCCGTCACAGGATTTAGATACCAAATATAGGAGGTGAACTTATATTGAGGGATGTGCGTATGCGTTATCCATCCATTAGGCTTAACAGTAGTCATAACAGGGATTCCCTCTTTCTTCTTATCGGTTGCGAAAAAATCAACAGGATAAGGAACTTTGAGGTTTTTCATGTGGATTCCTCCTCCACCTATCCGTTGATACTCTTCGATGAATACTTTCTTGAGAGAGGGCATATAATTGACATAGTTTAAGTTATCCCATTCCAAATAAACAGTTCCATGTATTTCAACATTATATTTAGGGGGAATCAAACCATTAGGCCACACATCATCCTTAATGGAGGATACATCGTCATACTTGAAGGCATAACCATATTTCGTTTGGTGTATTTGAGTAGGATTTAGTTTTGAGTGCCTTAGAAAATTAGCAAAAATATCTGCATTTCTTTTGTTTTGGAAAATGATTCCCCATCGGCCATCCGATAGTTTAATAACCTTGCTTGCTGATTTCTGCAATAGTTTCATTCTTTTTTCTTGAATCATCACTCTTCACCCACCTTCACACACCAAATGGGTTTAATTCTGTTGAGGCTATTCTCGCTTGTTCATCAATATCATCGGTGATTCTTTTGTATCTTATTGATTCAACTGATTGAATCCATTCCCTACTTGCTTGTTTAGCATCCTCTCTTAAATCTCGATTGCTTCTTATCATTCTTGAAACGCTTGTATTATCTCTAATGTGTTTTGTGAATGCTTGATAAAATTGTTCTCTTGCTTCATCACCCATATCTGCAATTCGAGGCTCAAGATTAACTCTTAGGGTATTATACAGAACATACCATGAATCTATTGATTGTGGGAGTCCTGATACTCTCCATTGAAACACCTCAAGAGGAACTCCCTCTCTTTCTTTTTTGACAAGGGAATGAACTCCGAAAATTGCTTGTAGCCCCCAACCCAATCTCCGAGTTGCATCAGTTAAATTAGTATCGTTAATATCTCTATTCGCCATTCCTGATTCGTTTTGTGCATCCATTTGGCTTGCCGCTTGAGCCATTGATGCTACAACTGCATAAGGGTCAATAGAGAGTCCGACACCGCTTGTTTCAACGATTTCAGGGCGTGAGGTTTCTAATGCACTTAAGCGATTCAAGATTATTCTTGTTGTTTGGTTTATATCCGAATTAGATGTGAAGTGAGCATATCCTCTATCTCTTGCATCTCTTAGTGCTGAAGTGATTGAATCACTCATCGGCATCTTCATCATTCTCCGTTCTTACATTACTACAAACCTGTTCAAAAGCCATTCGATAATCAGTATCTTTATTTTTAGTTTGCATGATACCTACTGCTGAATAGGCCGCCCCTGCTAAGAATGGTGCAAGAACCATTTTGTAATTAAATTGATTAACGCCTCCAAATAGGAGGTAAAGACCTGTTGCGAAAACTGCCCCTGTCATTCCCTCATTTAGTCGGTTGAAAC
>Ga0222717_10001705_pt1 | contig 17662 bp, 12 predicted proteins | sample C33_18DmetaG_FD_165053 | JGI IMG/M metagenome (GOLD analysis project Ga0222717, IMG submission 165053) | Estuarine water microbial communities from San Francisco Bay, California, United States - C33_18D | ecosystem: Environmental > Aquatic > Marine > Unclassified | place: USA: California...
AAAGGTATACCCGTTTGTAGAGATGCAAGAAAAGTATTTCCAAACATATCGCCAACCTGCTGTGTCTACGTACGACACCATAAAAAAGCTCGGCGCTATCTTTGTGGCGTCGAAGAACATCGAATACATCACGCGAACTATCGCTGCGCTGCGTGCCCAATACGAAAGCGCGCACTTCGACGCTAGGCTGTACGTATACTGGAACGGGCACCCGGCGTGCACACAAGCTATCCTAAGTCAGTGCGCAGAACTTGATATTACTAACGCGCAAGTAGTGCAACCACCCCCCACCGAAACGTTTTCTTATTCGGTAGCGATGAACGCGCTATGGAAGCGGTACGACCGCACGCGAGTGTATGACACCCGACATGTTCTGTTAATAAACGACGACTTTCTTTTAGATAAGGGCGCTATTATTGAAGCGATAGCGTTTATGGAAGACAATAAGAAGTGCGGGGTGCTGGGTGGCAAGTGGCGCGAATGGGGTAGCAAAAAGATTTGTCATGCCGGTGTATACGCAAAATTCTTAGCCCGTGACATCGACAATATGAGAGCAACTCATCTGCGCGACAAAAGAACTGTCACGCACCGCCCACCGTGGGTAACCTTTGCCTGCGCGTTAATACGCGACGACTGCGCGCGAGACGTGTTCTTACGCTATACTGACATGTTTGACGAAGCGTACCATGGCGATTGCACTGACATGGATTATTGCCAGAGGGCAAAGGCATGTGGATATGAAGTGTGGATGGACGCACATTTCACGGGCCAACACATGGTGTCCGCATCGCGCAAGCATGATGACATCGTTGATACCGGCAATGCGCGATTCTTTTCAAAATACCAAATCGAAGATTTTATACCTGGAAGGTTGCCATGCGAGTTATCATTGTAGGAAGCGCAGGTTATGTAGGTAGCACGCTTGCTTCGCGAATGAAAGAACAAGGTCACGACGTTGTTGGCATAGATCCTTGTCTGCCCGGTGTAGAACTGGAGCTTGCTGCGAACTGTGCGAGTTCGTTTTACCACGCGCAAGTGAACCCGGCAATATTCAAACAAATCACAAAAGACAAGAAAGTGGACGCGATTGTCTTTTCTTGCATGCCGGAAGAGGACGCGCAAGCTGGAGTGGTAAGTCACGTGCGCGCTACAATGGAAGAAGTGCTTTCCTGTGGCGTAGCTATGTACGTCTTGAACGGCGACACCAGCCTGTATGAATTACCAGTGAAGTCTTTCTCGCTGCCTTGCCCAAGCTTGTATGGGTACTGCAAATTGAATTACGCCAATAGGGCAGGCACGCTAATAAACAGAATTGTCGCTGAAGTGTACGAAACCGGCCAAACATATATTCATGAAGAAGACGGTCATCGCCACACCTTCGCAAACCTGCATGGCTATGTTGACGATGTTATTGAATATATAACATGCAACAAGGCAATAGAATTCAGGTCGGTAACACTTCCCACGATACAACTGACTGGCCATGTAATCAAACTGATGAGTAGAGAAGACGTTCCAACGTGTCGCGCTGGTGAGTACGGGATACACCAAGGCTTGGCCGAAGTACCACCATGTAACTACGAAGTGAGTTTTACCGCAGAGGACCAGACAACCCTTGCGCGCACTGTCTCGCAAATGATCCTCATGCGCGAGCGCGGAGCAGCGTCAGTGCCGAGTAGTGTAGTGCGCTCTAGGCGGCACTTTTACGATCAACTGTCTCTCTTCATGCGGCACCAAGCCTCACGAAAGATATCGAACGCAAGTGAAATCGCGCCCGTTGCGCCCGCACAAGAAAAAGATTTTGGTGGAAAATGGCATTAGAAGATACAATTTTAACCTATGTGTCGGACGCTGAGATCGACGAATTCTTTCAAGCGTTGCTAGATGACGGCACTTGGACATACACAAACATACCTGTAATCGTGCGCGGCGACGGTAGTAATCGTGGAAGCGCATTTGAGAGCTTGCGAGCAGAGCTTGACGGGTACGTAGACGCCGGTAATAGTACGGAAGAAACAATACTGTATAACGGAAGTGGCCAACCAGAACTGTTCGTCAAATTCCCGATTGTGGACATTGATTCTATCACCGTGCTAGAGCCAGACACGACAGAGACAGCGCTGGACTTAGAAGGCGCTGATAAAGATGTGGAAATTTTTCATAAAGATGGTCTCCTTACGCTCCATCGCGATAGAGGAATAGCGGGCGCAGCTTCGTCAGACAGCGGCGTTAGTAACTGGCCACTAGGGTTGGAAAACATCCGCATCGTTGGAACGTTCGGCTATGTCGCTTCTCCAATATTCAAATATGCACAGTTGCTATACATGCTACAAGCGATGGCGATGTACAATCCCGATACTTATCAACCTTACCTTTCGATGGCGAAGTCGATTGAAATTGGCCGGTATCAAGAAGCCTACGGTGACGCAGAAGCAAAGGCTGGAAGTGTCAGTGGCGCGTTGTCTGAGACTCTCAAGCAAATACGTATGCTGACTGGCGGGAGCCTTTCGTATGAGTCTATCTAGCGCACAATTTATGCGCGTTGTTAAGAAGACTGGCCTCTTAGCTTCATGGACGCGTCAAGGCGCGCACCCAGCAGAGGCGCGTGGCGCATACGGCGAAGCCAAAAGCGAAACTGTAGTCAAGGGTACGGACATTCCATGCATGTGGGATGAACTGCGTTCAGACGAAGCGGGGCGCTTTGAAGAGAAGATATCAAACGCCACCAGTTCGCCCATACTATTCTTACCTAATACGTATGGCGGTAACGCCATCGACATTCTAGAAGGGGATATAGTAACGCTGAATCGCCAGAAAAGCAACGTCGAACACTATCGCGTACAGCGTGTGCCGGACGCGACTTCTATGGAACATCACTATGAAGTAGTGATGGAGGAAGTTAAGAGAACGTGAGTAGCAGCATGCGAATAATAAAGGACACGCACTTCAATGTGCGTCCCGGTGTTATTGCGAAGCGCCTAGAGAAACCGGTCAATGAAGTGATCGCGCACGTTAATCGTAAAGGCGCGCACATGGTTCGCGAGACGTTCAAAGAGTTTATGAACAAAGACCCTTTCTTGGAACCCTATTCTAGCATAATTGATAAGTTGCCCTCCGAAGTCCGACCTATGCAAAAGATAAGGTCCAGCGGTGTAGGGTTAAATATCGGGCCAGATAATAAACTTCTTGTGCGCTTCGCTATCCTAAGTAGGTTCGGCGAGAAGCACATGGGGAAAGACGGTTACTGGACTTTGATGGTGTACACCTTTGGCAGAAGGTCTTGGACGTCCGCACCGGGGCAAGTTATACCATTGCGCGTAGATAATGGTGACACGGCAAAAGGGAAACTTCACAAGAGGAAGTACGACAATAAGCTTAGGCCAAGAAACGATTACAACGGGGTTAGATTTGTGAGTTCGCCAAGCGGCGTTACGTTTTCGCCCATAGCGCCAACTTATAATTGGCTCCAACCCGCTACAGAGTTTATACAGCGCAACTGGCGCAGGAGATTATTGAAAGGGCTATGATACCAATCGAAAAAAAGATAGTTGACACGTTACTAGCGGAAAGCACAGTGACAGATACGGTTGCGGGTAGCGGCACCGTTGAGGATCCGTATTCTATATACTTGTGGGATAAGCGGCAGTCCTCAAAGAAAGCGATGCCTGCTCTGTTCTTCTTTGTCTACTTAGGGAAGAGCGAAACCATTATCCCCGCTACGCGTGGTAATGTCCGCTTTTTCTTTATGCAGGATCAGCAAGCTTCAAGCTACGCAGCGTGGAAAGCTTGTCAGACTGCTTTGCGCGATTTGTTCAATAGAAACATTAGTGAGCCACTTACTGAGATTAACGGCGACGAAGGTTCTCCCGAAGATAGCATTAAGGTGATGCATTTGCTGAATGTTAGTGACGACTACGAATATGAGATCGGCGAATTGATGGCTGGCATACTGGATTTCGAGTTTGTTTTGCACGACAATGATGACGTGTACACAACGAACGCAACTTGGGTCTAATGAAACGTAAAAGCATCGCCGCAGTAGATGGCATACAGTCAGATCAAGTGCCTCCTGAAATTGTCGAAGGGTATTGTCCGCGCGAGTTCGCCGACGTGAATACAGAGCATGGTGTCTATTGTCGTGTGCACCGCATCGGAGAACTAGCGCCAACGCACCGTAGGCCCATACTGGTACGCGGGTTTGCAAATTACTACGGTGGCTACGCAGAGCATACCAGAGCGGTTCTGGAAGGCTTACATGCAACCGCGCAATACGCGCCTAAGCTTAGTACAATTCCATCGCCAATTGACGTAGACCCTTTACTATCGCAAAGGCTAGGTTGGTTTGAACGCAACCCAATGTGGATCCGTGACGGAAGCCCCACCCTTACGATCGCTGGACCGGGATACATGCAGAAACAACATCACATCGGCACAGGCCCACAGATTGGGTGGACGATGATCGAGACACTGCGCGCACAGAAAAGGGTGATCGAATGGTGTAAAGATCCCGACATGCTGCTGCTGCCCACTGAAGTAGACATGGGACGCTTCGGCGGCATACACAATATTGAGCTATGCCCACTAGGATATGACCCAGAAATCTACCACCCAAATGTTCGCCCAATGAACATACGCGAGATAGAAGGTCGCTTCGTCTTTGGGTACGTTGGTTCGTGGAACGCACGCAAGGGTATTCACGATATTGTTAAGGCATACGTTCAGGAGTTCAGCCATCATGATCCAGTTACGCTGCTGTTGTTCAGTAAGTACGCCACACGCAAGCATGGCCCAAGCAAAGAAGACGACACGCAATGGTCTATGGAATATGAGCTACAGCAATGCTTGCGCGAGTGCGGATATGATGACTATTCTGCAGCACCACATATCGCGATCATTGATGTTCCGGTGCATCCAGTAGCGGTCGCCCCTATCATGGCGAACTTTAACGCGCTAGTTGGATTTTCGGCTGGCGAATCGACGTGGCTCCCAGGGTTGCACGCAGGCGCAATGAACATACCAATAATCCAGCTAGCAAGCAAATGTTCTGGCTTCATGGACTACCTTGGCGGCAGCGAACTTCTATGCCGCGACGTAAAATATGTAGAAGCCACAGAGAACAATGCGCTAGGCGCAGGGACTAGCGAATACTATATAGGCGAGCGTCTTGCAGTTGGTAACGTCAAAGAACTACAGGGCAAAATGCGCATACTGTACTCGCAAACGCATTCCGTTGAACATTCAAGAAGAGTGAGTAATTCCGTACAGCAAGTCGCCAAGAACGTAGCTCCGCGCACTTGGCTTACTTCCACGCGTGTTTTGTCGAGTTTGATGGCTCGTTTCTATTGAACGATTAAGCTGTTATCCGCATTTTAGCGAAACGACAGATTATCACAATGAAGGTGAAAAATGACTTACCAATTTAGCGTTGGCACAATGACCGCAGGTGGAAATGAGATCGGCATTATGACCGAAATCTCAGTTTCTTACGATGGCGACCCGCAATCATTTTACGGTGGCGACTATCGTTTGCCAATGGCAATCGAGCTTGGCAACCGTACCGGTGAGATAAGCGCGACAAGCTCTCGCTTCTCCACTGACGATGGCCCATTAGACAATAAATATGTCACTGTTACTCTTGGCACTGGCGACAACGGTGGCGGTCTTTCCGGCACTATCAATGCATGTAAAGTGACGTCGTACAACATCACGTCCACGCAGAATGACTTCGTCACTTCTGATATCTCGCTGGCGATCGCTGAAACAGGCCACATCAGCAAGGGTACTGCGTACTCCTGGGTAACGCCAACGTAAGGCGAACACCGACAAGGGCGCTGACACAGGCCACATGAGCAAGGGTGCTCCGTACACCTGGGCCTAATACTGGGTTGAAGACCTTTGCGGGTTGATGATAGGCCGCTCCCTACGGGGAGCGGCCTATTGTGCGTTACAGGTGTTGGGCTTCGCAAGTGTTGTTATCGTTGTTGATCAAATAAGGAGACAACACAATATGAAAACTGCTACACACTATGTCGATGGGGAGAAGTTCAAGCTACGTTCGCTGTCCGTACGCCAGATGCTCGCTATCCAAGACTCGCAAGAAGACCAAGATACCGCCCTTGGGCGCTTCCGCAAATTGAATGATGCGAAGTCCGCACACAACGAAGATCCCGAGAACAACCCTGCGCTTACTGATGAAGAGACTGCTGAGTGGAAGTCCAACAAAGACGCAGAGATCCGCGAGTTGGCACGCCTAGTACGCATGTCGATGGCTAAGTATCACCCCGATTACGCTATCGTAAACGACCCTAACGAAGACCGCGAACGCACCAACAAGTTGTTCGACGAAATGGACATCGCGGACCTAGAAGCAATTTCAGACTTCGCAATGAGCGGCAACAGAAACAGCCTAACGCTTACTCCCGAAGAGGATGAAGCGTCCGAATAGCGCTAACAACGCGCCCCTCCCAGACCACATAAGGTATGATTGGATTGATCAGCACGGTGAACCGTGTGATTCGATCGCACCTTCTGCGCAGAGATATTCGCGCTTAGGACTGCTAGTAAAAGTCCACGCGTTGGCATCTGAGTATGGCATGGGAGGGTGTCGTTCTCTTACTGAATTCGCCAATATGGTGGATCGAGAAGAGAACTGGCTGGTGGAAGGTTTGTTGTGGTGCGTACACGAATCACGCACAGACAGTCCCGGCGCTGCGTTAGATGGCAGTCCGCCCCCACCCGTCGAACAACGCCCGCCAAGTTCTTTTGGCTCTCAGACGGCACAACGCCCAAGGGCACATTACGTGCGCGGCGCGCCTGATGAAAAAATGGACAATTTCCTGATACAATCGGGAATACCATTGAAGGACATTAAGGCCGCGCGCGCGAAGGGTCCAAAACGAAAGATTACTCGGCAAGAAGCGGAAGAGTACTCGGCCTTCATTGCGACCATCACTCCAGAACGCTTACAGGATCCTAATTTCAACCTGCGCGAAGCATACGCCAAAATACGCAAGCATTTAGATGATCACACAGTCAATTTCAAACTGGATGCATCTACGATATTTGGCAAATAGTGAGGCTACACTAAATGGCTAAAAAAGATATCGAATTGACAATTGGTGTGATGCACCCTTCCGGGTTGAAGGAAGCGAAGCGCGCCTTCAAGGGTTCTTTCGCCGATCTTCAAAAGTTCATGGACCGCCTGAACGTTGACAGTTTCGGCAAAAAGATGAAGGTCACCGCCGATGATGTACAGCGCTTGCGGGACACTATTCGCGGATCACGTCATGAGCTTGAGGCTGGCGGTAAGGGTGCTTTATACATTTCGAAGAAGCTCAAAGATGCAGCGATAAGCGCCAAGCAGATGAGTAAGGGCGGGAAAGCTGGCAACATTGAGTACAGCAGATACGGAAATAAATTAAAGGCTGTCAATGTAGATTTAGACAGCATGGTGAAGAAGACCGCTAGGTTGAAATTCTCCTCCAACAATGCTGCGCGGGGTACGGACTATCTCAGAAGGAAGCTGAACGACACGTTCACCCAGCGTCGCAACACTGTGATGAACACTTACGCCCAGTCTATATCTAAGATCAAAACGCAGATAAACGTCACTGGGACATCCAGCGAAGGCTTGAATAAAAAGTTGAAGCTAATGGAAGACGGCCTCGCCAAAGTTAGTGCGACGGATATCAATCCTGTTGTGAACGCGATGCAAGACATTGATGAGATATCGTTTGACAATTTCAATCAAGAAGTAGAAGAAACTTTTGCCAAGCTAAAAGGCGAGATGCAGGGGATAACGTCGTCTAACCCTGCCACTAAGGTGAAGGCGGGCATAGAGAACGCCTCTGGCGGCATAATGCAACAGTTCGGCGGCGCGGCAGGTTTCGCGTCTTTGGAAGTCGGCAATCGAATCCAAGAGTTGATGTCTAACATGCGCGTGGAAAACGCGTTCGGCGGGCTATCGCGTAAGTTAGGATCTTCGCTAGGGTCGGTTTTCGGTGGGGCTGTCGGTGCAATATCTGCGGATTTCTTAGGAGCGATGGGCAAGCTCGGTGAAATAGCTGTGAATTTACTGACACTCAAGTTCCGCGCGTTGGGCAACTTGCTTGGAGTCGCGTTCAAAATCACTGGTTTCACGATGGTGTCTAGCATGCTCACTGGTATGGCGGCAGCTATGCCAGCAGCGGGAACGATGGTGGCCGCTATCACCCTCGTCCTTGGTCTTACTACTTTCGTTAAGGAATTTGTAGCTGAAGTGCAAAACATGGTCAAGCAGTTATTTACTGCGATCATAGGCATTATTTCTGCAGGGATGAAAGCGTTGGGCGCGGTGCTGAGAGCTGGCGCAAAGATCATTTCTGCTATTGTCGTAAGCGTCGCCCGTGGCATCAAACAAACAGTTACCGCGTTAGCGCAAGCTTTAATGGAGACGACTAAAAGAGCCGTGCAAGGCGTGACACAGTTCGTCGCAAGCGGCTTGAACAAGTTCATCGAGTTGCAAACTGGCGCAGTGCGCGCAGCGAAAGAAATAGCTGACAAAGGCGATAACGTAGCTCGCACCATACACGAGATCAACCGCACTCGGATTAATTTCGGTTTCGACAAGAAAGACTCCGCAGCAGCGTATTTCGATATCGTAAGCTCTGGCTTCCGTGACTTCGAGCAGCAGCAAATGTTCATGCGTGAATCCGCGAAGCTTGCGGTCGCTGACCAATCCACTGTCGCGAACGCTGCCAACGCGCTCATCACGGTGTATCATAACTACGGCAAGAAGCTTAGTGACGTTAGGAAAATTAGTGACATGCTTTCTACCGCCACTACCCTTGGACGTACTTCGCTGGAAGAGTTAGGGCCAGCATTGAAGAACGTCGTCGGTATATCTAAGTTCGCTGGCCTTGGCTTGCAAGACTTGCTCACTTCTATAACTGCGATGACCAAGATCTTTGGTCGTGGCTCTACGAAATCCATCACTAGGTTCCTATCTCGCTTTGTTGAAGCAGTGAGTAACCCTACGTCGAGAGCTAGGGAGGAATTTGAGAAACTTGGCGTATCTGTAAATTCGTTAGGTAATGGAGATTTCAGCGATAAGTTCGTCAAGCTGTTGCACCAACTGAAAGGTATACGGCCAGATCAGCTTCGCACCTTTTTCCCAACTATTCAGTCACGAAAAGCTTTCACCGCTTTGGTGGCTGATGTTAAGAAATACGAAGATACTCTAGCTGACGTTCGTGAACAGCAGAACTTGCAAGCTAAACAGTTAAAGCTAATCGGCAAGCAACTCACGCACCGCATTAAGCAAGTGAAAGAGATTGCCAGCATCGCTAAAGAATCAGTGGGGCAAGTGGCAGCTTCCCTACTGCGCGTAACATTGTTTAGCGACAAAGCGATGGTGATATGGTTCCGGTTGGGCCACCTGATTAACGATAGCATCTTGCCCGCGACTATGAAGTTCGCCCGATTTTTGTATAAGGCTGGTAAACCTGTGTTCTCACGCCTGCTGCCCGCTATGGATTCAATGGGCGTGACGCTAAAGAATATCGCGTCGATAGATCCGTTTCAGTCGAACGCTTGGAGAGATTTTGGGATCTCTGTCAACAAATCCTTACGATCTGTGTTGGGGGTGTACGACAGCATCGAAACGAAGTTCTCCAGCAGCGCCATCACAGCCGGAGCTCTTCAAGCATTTTTGGACGTGTCCAAAAAGTTCCGTGATGTAATCGACAAAATGATGGACGAATCGTTTTCGTTCACTGATCTGAAAGACAAAGTTGTCGCGTTCGCTAAAGATTACGCTAAAGTCCTCGCACGGGCGACCCGTGCAGGGCTGACATCCGGCTTAAATAAGGCGGCTGACGTTTTCACTGATTTGAACGCGATGCTATTGAAGAATCGCGCGGAAGGGCTTGACTTGGATATCGAGGTAAGTCCAGAGAACACCGCTTTGTTTGAGGCGATGAAAGCTGCTGCGGGTTCTTTCGCTGTGTTACTGAAGAACGCGCTAATCACTGCGTTCGAAGAACTCGGCAGCAAGTTAGGCAGTATCTTGAAGGACTCAACAGACCCAACAATTCAGACTATACGTAACGCGCTGGATAATATGTTGATGTTAGCCGATGTTGCTCTAACTGGCATAAAGATGGTATACGGCCCAGCGAAATTTACCGAGAAGGAATACGGCTCTATCTATAGGGAATCAGAGAAGAAGACTGACGCGCTATCTGGGCAATCAGAATTAGTCAACTCTGTTTTCGGCAAAACGCTTGATGAGTTCCGCAAAGACGTGTTGCGTGAGGCGATCGAGAAGAAGGCATCGCGCGGCAAGATCGAAGCAAAGTTATTGGAATATGATCGCACGATCCCAAGCGGCAGTAAAAGAGCCGCTCGCTTGGCTGCAAACCTGCGCAAGCTATACGAAGACTTTGATTCCAGAGTTGCCAAGAAAAGCAATGACATAGGCACCGCCAACCGCATGTCTCGCGCCGCCCTGTTGGACGGTCCGCGTCATGAAGCACGGTACGGTAGGAACGCAACTGCGAGAGCGCGCTCGGAATTAACTGGTGGTGGCGACGCTACGAATAGCGCCACTAGGCCGCAACAACATTCACCGTATGGTGGGTTAGGCATGGGCGTGCCATGGCACGGCGTGCCTCCAGACGCTTACGGACCGACTGAGAATCTACGAGGAAAACGAGATGCCGCCGCTCAAAACGCAAAGAACGCAGCCGCCGCTGCTGCCGCAAGAGAAGCAGCAGAGCGCAAGAACAGAAAAGATCCGTTCGCCGGCGAAGCTAGCGCTTTATTCGACTCACTACTTGGTCAAGGCACAGCGACTGAAGGCCCAGAAGGTAGAGTCAACGCAGCAGTCGGCGATGCTAAGGCACAAGCAAGTGATATTGCGGAACGCTCTGCCGCCGCTACTAACGCCAAGCAAGCGCGTGAAGATAGTACTGCTAATATCACCAAGAACATACGCAAAGCTCTATGGGGTGCTGGATTAGAATTTCGCAAAGAATACGCCGCGCTTCGCGAGAGTAAGAAAGCTAACGATGGCATGGAGCCTCAAGAGAAAAGCAAAGCAAACGCTGCAATTTCTCGACAGATGCGCGAACTGCTTGCAGACTACGGAAAGCAAAGAGCCGCACTTAAAATGAACCTTGTCCGCCACTTGCTTGGCAACGCTGGCAAACAGCACGATAAGGACACAAGAGAGGGCATGCGCAACTTCGCCAATGCTGTAAGGGACACCGCGAAGGCTCTACAAGGGCTTGGTCATAATATTAAGGAAGCCAAGGGCCACATTGAAACAGTTCTGCACGAGCAGGGGCTTAGTCCGGTCGAAGTCGCATACGCACTTGACAAGAAGGGCAAAACAAAAGAAGCTGCCGCTTCGCTCGCAAAGTATCGTAAGCAACGCGCCGCACGCGGTTTCAACGCCGGAACTCCGCGCGTTCCAGGCGTTGGCAATACCGACAGTGTTCCCGCTATGCTTACGCCCGGTGAAGCTGTCATACCAAAGAAGTCTGTGCAATACTATGGTTCCAGCGTGATACAAGGAATAATAGGCCGCAGAGCTTCGCGTATGGCGAGTGGCGGTATCGCTGCCAGCAGGGGGAACCGCATGGCCATGTTCCAGGCGCGCAGAGATCGTGAGCGTGCGCGGAAAGAAGCGCATCAAGATTTCATTCCAATGAGCGCTCCGCCAAAGCCGACTGTCACCACGCAACGTCGCAACTTTTTCAATAAAGAACGACAGAACCGAATATTTGGGAACGGTCTTTCCAAGATGCATGAAGCCGCGAAGCGCCCACGCACAAAAGAAAGCTTTGAAAACCAAATACTATCAAATGCGCGTGGTGCCTTCAAGTCAGACGACGGTTTCGGGAAAGAGGCTTTGGAGACGCTGGAATCAATGGAGCAACACCTGCGTGCATCGCGAGTTCATATTGCAGAGGCAAAACGTATTGCTGCCAATCAGCTGGAGCATTCCCGCTTAAATCCCCCGAAAGAGATCGACTGGGAAAAAGTAGCTGAAGCGCAGGGGCGACATATACCGGCAGATATTGGGCTAGCGCCGACTGTCAACAATTCTGGCAATAATTCTCTATGAGCTTACACGCAACATATGACGGCGACCAGTTGAATGACTTGGAAAGCTGGTCACTGCGAGCTTCGTCGTCGCCGCTGGTGCATAACTTCCCATTTGCTATTGGTGCGCTTGTTCGCCCTTCTGGAAACGTGTCGCGCGCAATTACGTTGCGCTCAATTCGGTTACCGCCAAGTAAGACTAAGACTCAGATTGAAGCTTTGTATCTGGCGTTTGGTGAGTTGCTAGCCAACGGGAAAGCTGACCTAACAGTTGAAGGCGTTACATATAAAGACGCCATTCCGCTCAGCTTAGAGCCCGAAAACGTAGTTTCGAATGAATACATGCGTTATTCATTAACGTTCGCGATATCTAAAAACCAAGAAGTGTTCCAGCCGCCACTAGCAACAGGTAGAGCGCGCATAGGTAGATTTTACGGCTACGGTGGTAAAAACACTTCCTTTCCGATCTTTGATAACTTCGAAATGGTGCCTAAGCACACCTACGCGAAAATGACTTCCCCTCGCGTAATCGGTGAATACGGCCAGACTATAGACTCTTACGGCGGCACAAGAACACTTAATCTCAGTTGTTGGGCAGTAGGGCAAACTGCTATGAACTTTCAGAAGTATATGGCTGACTGGTGCATTGACCCCATCGGCAGAATGGGAACATTAGACCTAAACGGTAACGTAATCGAGAATTGCATAATGACAAATTTTAATTCGCAAACTAAAATCGGTGCCTCTATGCAATATAGCGTTAACTTTCAAACTTCGGTGTGTTAAATGGCTAGCGCTACATATACTAAAATGATGACGCCAGTGGCGCTTCAAGTTAAGACTGATACGCGTCCGTGGGGCGGAATTAGTCCAATTAGTGTATTGAACGCCAGAGTGGATTCGGTATCAACAAAGTTTGGTGCCGCGTTCGACAGTGCGAAATTGATTTTCCCTGCTGACGAATTTAGCTCTTCCTCGTTTTTAATCGCCCACACACCAATTCGGATAACGGACGCAAACAACGTAGTCATATTCCGAGGGTTTATCCCAAAGAGCGAAAACTATTTACGCCCAGGAAACGAAGGTCTCACCGTAACTTGCTTGGATTATAAGTGGCTATTGGCGAAACGCACATTGATCCGTGGAAGGTGGTATACAACCAAAGGCGCAACTGTCCCGCCAGCGGGCTGGGGAATGGGAAGTGGGCTTTCCGCAGGCGACGCAAAGTACAAATACGAAAAATGGCGTTCGGACTTACATGAAGGTTCTGGCTTTCTGCATAACGTGCCTACAGTATTCAATCGCGGCGGCGTGCCTGACTGCTTAATAGATAACCAAATAACCAACAACAACGTTCTATTCTATTACAATGACGTTAACCAAGCAGAAGACGATGTTTGGACTGCTTCCAGGTTTGAGTCTTACGACAACGATGGTTACTATTGGTCTTGGGCTACGATACTGCGGTATATTTTCGTTCACTGGATTGCACCATACAACGCTTCACTGGCACCAGTGAAGTTCCTTGATAGCGACTTGACTAAGATACGTGACAATATTGACGATACGCTATTGAACCCCATAGACTTCTCCATACAAGGTAATAATCCGCTCGAAGCCATAGACAACGTGGTGAAAGCTATCCCCGGTCGGTGGACGTGGTGGATGGAATATCAAACTGCTAAGGTTTTGATCAGGTTCAAACAGCTAAAGGATTTCGCGCCTGCTGCCGGTAGCATTACGCTAACAGCAATAGACAAAGATGGCACCAAGGCCGCGAGGAAGCTGTGCCATAGCGCGGCAAATGTAAACACTGCCCAAGTTACGCGCGACAGTACACATGGCGTCGCTAATGTTCTTGCGCTCGGTGGTAAAATGAAGCTCGTAACGACGGTCAAGCTTATGCCGATGTGGCGCAGATTTGCGCACCCAACGATATCCGGTGACTTAGTGGACTTCGCAGACGCAGCGGAACTCGCCTTATGGCAGAGATGGGTGCTAAAGGATGAGAAGAGCGACAGGCACGGGCAAGATAAGGCAGAGGAAGTGAATATCTCTGCCGAGCAAGAAAAGCGCTTCCCAACGATATACCGGGACTACGCAGTGCCAATTGAAGGGCGGCTATTTGGCCATCAAATCGTTTCTGAAGATCCCGACGATGAAGAAGACGTGGTAACGTTGGACGGCGACATAGGCAATGAATACGATGATCACACAGACCCAGATCCATCCGAGTCTGTTGCGGCCACTATGCGCCACTATTTCTTTCAAGACGCTCAAATTACCCGCAGTATGTCGCCGCCCGAATTCGAGCGCTATAGCGATAAGGCGGTCGTGTTTCTTTATGATGATCTGTATACGTACGTACCTGCTGATGGTGAAGGTAACGCAGTGAATCTTGCCCCTAAGAAAGGCGACGCCGCCGCGATCGCAGCAGCAAAGAAAGCTATGCTTGAATCAAGGAAACGATGGGTGTTCCCAGAGACTGATGGCGTCGCGTATTCTTTAGACTCTAAGAATATGATCGTTAGGTTTCGCAAGCCGCAATTCATGCGGCGCACAGCACTGGCTCAAATGCAAAGTGATGCGCTGAAGAACACAGTTAATTCACTCTCTCGCGTTGCTGCGCCTAAAAAAACACGCGCCATTACAAGAGATGTGTATATTACGGCGACGTTCACCACAGATATGCCAGCCGTGTTAAGTTCGAAAGTTTCGTTAGGATACTTTGAAGGTATATCAGGCGCGCCGTTCACTGAGTATATCAAATTGCCAAACCAAGAAATAGTTGTGCATGAGAACGCGTGGTATCCGCTAGATTGGATAAATCGCGACACGACGACGCCTGTGGATTCGACTGCCTTAATGGATGGTCATAAGGTCGGTGTTGGTATACGCAAGTGCGATGCTTTCGATAATTATCGGAAGTACATTGGTGAGGGACACATTGAACTCGCCCGCGCGTTAATTGCCTGGAAGGGGGCGCACCAAACGGAGCATATGAACGTTTCAGCAACACTGCCCTATTATGAAGCAGGCAATGCTTTAGGCGGTACGCTGTCTGCCATACATGGTTCGGGATACGAGGAAGGAGATGGCGACAGACGTTTATCAGTGTATCTTGCGGGGATAAATTGGGCGCGAATAGGCGAAAGTGATTACATGACCACACAATACAATTTCACAAATGTATATGGCAGCAACAAGCGCTCTTCGCTTGATTTCGCTTCCCGCGCGCCATACAGAAACAAGAAGTTTAGCGTACAGCGCATTGCTCCACAGGTATTTAATAATGAAAAAGCTGACGGTGGCGACTTGCCTAGTATCTGATGGAACGTAATAGCGTCAATAATAAACAAGAAGAGATCCTTGATTCGCACGCCGAAGAAGTGGTGACGCGCGAACAAGGTGGCTTTGCTGGCGACAATCAAATTGCTGATGTAGTTATCGGCATCATAAACGTTGATGCAACTATATATGATGTTGTGCTGATTAACCACCAGACCACTGAAGGCAAATACCCTTCAGTGCGCCGGTACGACCGTGGATACCACTTAGATAATCCTACCGCTGTCATAGGTGTATTGCAACATACTGCATCTGCTAACGATACGGTAAGGGTTCTTACGTATGGCTTAACGTACGTTCGGATCAGCCCCGACGACGGCAATACGTATGGCAATAATTCGTTGAGCGACAATATGGTCCGTTCTGGCGCGGAACTCGTAGCGTTGGACCACCGGGCAGTTATCCAGTACCGTGACGACTCTCGGCAGACACATTTCATTTCAGTGAGTGACTCTAGTGATGGTGACGATGTTGTTCTCGTGCGAATACTCGCTACGATGGATCATCACTATAACGGACCATTCGCTGGGACAATTAGTCCTGATGAATACACCATCATCGTAGGGCAAAACCGCAACATAGCGCGCAGCGCCCTATCGGACGAATATGAGCACGCTGATCGCCTAGTTATTAAGACTAAAGCTGGCGTCGCCACTTCTGTGAAAACTATCCCTGAAGAAGTGGTAGTGACGGAAGATGAGACATACGTTTATTATGATATACGCGTATGCGGCAAGGTAATAGAACGTTTCTTCTTAGCGACCACTACGGAGAACATTTTTGCTTGGTGCACTTCACCAGACCGGCACATCGTAGTTCTGGGTAAGGCGCGTTATGATTCAGTAAACTCACGGATCACTGCATGGACACAATACCACAAAGGGCAGATCAATCTCACGAGCCAAGACGGCAGAAGGGCATTCTATAGCGCCTTGTGCTGGAACAGCATTTATTCTAGGCACGACTTAACGGTTACGTCTGGGAAACTCTACGAATATTGTGGAGATCTTGCGCCTTTGGTGATACCAGACGCGAGCATATCGAATGTAGTGACTGGCGATCTAATTTATTTACGGATACTGATGGACGTATCTTGCGGTTCTGCTACGATTCAATCCGGTACTATCATAAGGACAACTTCCCAACAAGCCTATTGGGACCAGCAGAACAAATACGTTTACATTCTATTGGCCGCTGTCGAAGAAACAGCAGGAACAACAGATTCAGGCGCGAAGGTAGAGGCTGTCATCCACTATGACGGCGACGTCTACGTAGATAATGGTGTTCTTGGTGCGGGGAATCTAAACAAACACAATTTTCGCGGGTACATTGTCGGTAACGAGATTATCTTTTCTGGTGGCGTGGTGTACGATACTTGTGAAGACCGTTCGTGGGCACTGGCGTGCACTAATTTTTACTTAACTGATGGGCACCATTACTGGATAGAAATTGACCTCGACACCGGAACCGCCACGTTGCAAGCTGGCGCATCGTTTGAGGGGCATTACGCTAGTGAAACATTACGCCGCGTACACTTGGGGTTCCTAACGGACAACACCGGAACGGCCCGTGGCTGTTGGTGTTTTTCGCAGTCACGGGAAGGCGACGTCTACATCGATTTTTGCGAAGACGAAGTAGTGCCTTCACCCAGCCCATCTGAACTGCCCGAAGAGTGCCTTACCGGAACTGTTAAGGACACAATGGTAACGGATGTTTTTATAGACGGCGACTACCTGAAGCAAAGCGTGAAAACGGTCACGCACGTATATACGGATGGTAAATTGTGTGAGCGCACTGTCGGCGAATCGGAGGACATAATCGGCGTGTGGTGTTGTGGTTCGTGGGTGGAACCGTCACCTTCTCCGAGTCCGTCACCTTCTCCGAGTCCGTCACCTTCTTCGAGTCCGTCACCTTCTCCGAGTCCGTCACCTTCTTCGAGTCCGTCACCTTCTCCGAGTCCGTCACCTTCTCCGAGTCCGTCACCTTCTCCGAGTCCGTCACCTTCTTCGAGTCCGTCACCTTCTCCGAGTCCGTCACCTTCTTCGAGTCCGTCACCTTCTTCGAGTCCGTCACCTTCTCCGAGTCCGTCACCTTCTTCGAGTCCGTCACCTTCTCCGAGTCCGTCACCTTCTTCGAGTCCGTCACCTTCTTCGAGTCCGTCACCTTCTCCGAGTACGTCACCTTCTTCGAGTCCGTCACCTTCTTCGAGTCCGTCACCTTCTCCGAG
>Ga0222717_10001707_pt1 | contig 17659 bp, 13 predicted proteins | sample C33_18DmetaG_FD_165053 | JGI IMG/M metagenome (GOLD analysis project Ga0222717, IMG submission 165053) | Estuarine water microbial communities from San Francisco Bay, California, United States - C33_18D | ecosystem: Environmental > Aquatic > Marine > Unclassified | place: USA: California...
ATCATAGCTATCTGATTATCAGATAGTTACGATGTTTATTTTTTGCAACCAAATGTTCCTGAAACAGTACCATTACTTTTATCAAGGAAAATACCACCAGAAGAAGATGTTAAGTAATATCCATTTGCTGCGGTAACAGTACCAGCAGAGTTCGTATATACTATATCACCTATTACTGGTAATGTACCACTACCATCGTGGTATTGTGTTTTTTCAATATCAGAACCACAATTAGAACTTCTAGACCCTTCTGAAGATAGAAAAGACCTTACTGATGATGCGGTGTGGTTATATGAATAAAATTCACTCATTGAATGGGGTGCTGTACCATCTGGTCTATCAGCGGTTGCATTTGCCGTATTAATAGTACCATTAGTTCCATCACTACATGATTTTAATGAAGTATTGGCTGTGGTAGATGTTCTACCCAACTCAGTATTGATTTGACTAATTGATATCTGACCTGATGCTGCTAATGCCATTACAACTTCCCTTTGATTTCAGTTAGTTCCGATTTTAACGAATCTATCTGAGTTTGTTGTTCTTTCATACCTTCAATTAGAACTGCTACCATTTTTTCATAATCTACAGTCTTATATAGTGTATCTTCTTCACCTTCTACATATGGTAGTGTGTGTTCATGTACTATATCAGGAATAACCGATTCAACTTCTTGTGCTATAAGCCCTAAATCATGTTTACCTTTTCTATTACCATTATTCCAATCATACTCAACACCTCTAAGTGCTTTGATTTTATCTAATGGATTTTCAATTGTTTTAATGTTATCTTTAAGTCTTTCATCTGATATAGTTGATGAGAATGCGATAACATCACCATCAACGTGTAATGTACCATTATCTAACAATCTCATATCCTCACCACCAGCAGTGTACCATCTAATACCTACAGATGCATCGTAGAATGTATAATCATGTGTATTACCTGAATAAACATCAGCTCCAGTTGAGTTTCTTCTTCTATCATCTTCTAAACGGAACGTAGTTCCACTTAAAGTAATACCATAGTTTCCATCTGCTGAATAAGTTGTATTTGTATCAGTTTTGATATATCCCATTTTAGAAATATCTGCATCAGCTAATTGGGTGTTTGTATTTACTACAGTACAGTTAAATGTAGTACCACTTAATGACATCCCAGTACCAGCAGAATACGTTGTATTGGTATCTGTAGTTTTGTACCCAGCTCCGTTAGTTAATTGATTGTTGTTGGTTACATTAGTTGCTCCATTTGCTACATTTAATAAAGTACGAGCAGCTGCGGCTGTATAAGAACGACCATAAGTATCAGTTCCGTTTGTTCCAGTAAATAATCCCATTCCTGAACCTGCTCCAGAAGTACTAAATGTTCCTGTACCATTGAAATAACTAGCAAATATGTAACCACTACCATTTCGTTGAACTACCGTACTATTTCCAGCAGCGGCTGAAACTGTGTAAGGGAAACTATAGTTGTTTGCGGATGCTGCGATACCATCTAGTTTGTTTTTTAATGTGGTTGTAAAGTTTTGTTGTGTTAAACCACCAGCGCCAACTGAATAAGTTGTGTTAGTATCGGTTGAACTGATTACACCAGTGGAACTTATTGCTACATTAGTTCCTGCCGTTAATGCTTTAACTACATTTGTAGTATCTGTTGGGGTCGCACCGGCAGTAATACCATCTAATTTGTTTTTTAATGTAGTTGTAAAGTTTTGTTGAGTCAACCCACCAGCACCAACTGAATATGTTGTGTTAGTATCTGTAGATGTGATTGTGAATACACCCGCAGAACCTTCTGAGATTGTTACGTTTGTTCCACCAACTAAATTAATATTTCCAGTTCTATATGTACCTGTATTATCTCTTCTGATAGATGTTACAGTGTTTGTATCTGTATTAGTAACTGTTTCGGTAGCAGTTTTTAATCCAGTAACGTGTCCATAGGTATCTAATGTGATGTCTTGAATATATGTTCTTCCACTATTGTTTGATGAACCTTGTGATGAAGTATCTGTATGAGAGAATGTAGTTCCACTTAGAGATAATCCACTTCCAGCTGAATAAGTTGTGTTGTTATCTGTAGTTTTATACCCAGCAGATGCGTGATTTCCCCACCCATATGCAGTATTCCAATTTGTTGAACTACCACCAGTAGCACTTACTGTACCGCTAGTCCAAATATTAGTACCCATAGCAGATTTTCCAGTACCATTTTCACACCATACCATTTGGTGTCCACCTGCCATTGTACCACCTGTGGTGTTATTTGTATGTTTATATGCTAATCCATATAAATTTCCAAAGTTAGTTCCAGATGCGTGGTTTTTATATCCTACACCCATTGACCATATATGGTCTGTTTTATAAGAATCGTATGTACCAAAGATTCCTTCATCTCTAGCAGTAGATACTAATCCACCTGAGAATGAATCATCAGCGTTTGATTTTAAGTATGTGGATGAATCAAGTGCATCTAATTTGTTTTTTAAGGTTGTTGTAAAGTTTTGTTGAGTCAATCCACCAGCACCTACGGAGTAGGTTGTATTTGTATCTGTTGAACTGATTACACCACCACTGCTTATTGCTACATTAGTACCAGCAGTTAATGCTTTAACTACATTTGTAGTGTTAGTTGGAGTAGCTCCTGCAGTAATACCATCAAGCTTAGATTTTAGAGTAGTAGTAAAATTCTTTTGTGTTAATCCGCCATCTCCAACAGAGTAAGTTGTATTAGTATCAGTAGCAGATAAAACACCACTTGAAATACTTAGATTACTACCAACTTTTACACCCCCTAATGTAGAGCTACTTGCCGTAGGTAGTGAATAATTGTTTGCTCCTGATGCGATACCTAATTGTGATAATAAATGAGATTTGGTAGCTTTTCTTATATATCCATCATTTGTGTTAACATAAATATCAGTAATAGTACCAGTTGTATTGCCTGATGTTGTATTTATCCAACCAAACTCTGCATATCCACTACTATTTGTTCTTACAATTTGATTACCTGTATTATTTCTACCTGTACCTATTGCTAAACCACCTGCTAATGTTGAATTTGCTGCTGTACCTGTTGTACTTAGTTTTCCAGCTAATGAAGTTGTAACACTTCCAGCAAAATCAGAATCATCACCTAAAGATGCGGCTAATTCGTTTAATGTATTCAGAGCGGCTGGTGCCGAATCAACTACATTTGCAATAGCTGCGTCTACTTGAGCTGATGTTCGGTATCCTGCTCCATTCGTTAATTGATTGTTATTAGTTACATTAGTTGCGGATGCTGCGATTCCATCTAATTTGTTTTTTAAGGTTGTTGTAAAGTTTTGTTGTGTTAAACCACCAGCGCCAACTGAATAAGTGGTATTTGTATCTGTTGATGTGATTGTGAATTGACCTGTTGCGTTTTCTGCTATTGTAACATTTTTCCCACCAATCAGATTTATGTTTCCAGTTCTATAAGTTCCAGTGTTATCTCTTCTAACAGAGGTTACAGTATTTGTATCTGTATATGATGTTATATATCCTGCTCCATTCGTTAATTGATTGTTATTGGTTACATTAGTTGCGGATGTTGCAATACCATCTAATTTAGATTTTAAGGTTGTTGTAAAATTCTTTTGAGTTAAACCACCATCTCCTACCGAATATGTAGTATTAGTATCAGTTGCTGTGATTGTGAATTGACCTGTTGCTTTTTCTGCTATTGAAACATTAGTTCCACCAATTAAGTTGATATTACCAGTTCTATATGTACCTGTATTATCTCTTCTAACTGAAGTTACAGTATTGGTATCAGTATATGATGTAATATAACCTCTTCCATTGGAAATTTGAGAGTTATTAGTTACATTAGTTGCGGATGCTGCGATTCCATCTAATTTGTTTTTTAATGTGGTTGTAAAGTTTTGTTGAGTCAACCCACCAGCACCTACGGAGTAGGTTGTGTTAGTATCGGTTGAACTGATTACACCACCAGCACTTATTGCTACATTAGTTCCTGCCGTTAATGCTTTAACTACATTTGTAGTGTTAGTTGGGGTCGCTCCTGCAGTAATTCCATCTAATTTAGATTTTAAGGTTGTTGTAAAATTTTGTTGTGTTAAACCACCAGCACCAACTGAATATGTAGTATTAGTATCTTGTGCTAAGTTTCTCCAACTAGTCCAACTACCATTATAGTAACTACGACTGTAGATGTTTTGGCTATTATAAATTGCATACATTTGGTGAGTGTGATAACCATTTCCATACATATCATCATCTACAGTAAGTACACCTGCTTTATCTTCGGGATAATTAGAACCAGCAACTGCATCTGAATTGGAGTTTTGAGAAAACACACCTTGTGTTCTCATATCATCTAAATCAACACCACTTGCGATTTCACCACCATTTAATCTAATCTGTGTACCACTTATGGTTGTACCATATGCTGTATTTGTTGAATAAGTTGTGTTAGTATTGGTTGAACTGATTACACCACCACTGCTTATTGCTACATTAGTACCAGCAGTTAATGCTTTAACTACATTTGTAGTATTTGTTGGGGTCGCAGCTGCAGTAATTCCATCTAATTTAGATTTTAGAGTAGTAGTGAAGTTCTTTTGTGTTAAACCACCATCTCCTACGGAGTAAGTGGTGTTGTTATCTGTCCAAGGTACGTTAACGTACATTTTTTCAGAGGATATCTCAACAGGATAGTTTTTGCCACTCTCTGTGTATCCAATTTTAAATCCACCTCTTGTTGATGATGAACCTAATGGTAATGAATAGTTATTATATGTGTTTGAATTAAATGCGTTTGAACCTAATTCTCTAGTTCCTACTACTCCACTACTATTAATCATTAATGAAGTTGCTTCAGAAGATTGACCTGAAGTTCCTGTTATTTTTAAGGTTGCTAGTTCTGCAGCTGAGCCACTAACAATTACTTTTCTCCAATTTGGCATAATTTCTTTTCCTTTTAGTTATGGTTGGTAACTTACAAAACGCAAGCCCACTTCCCTTTCGGGCCAATATCTTTCGGATATTTAGTTATAAATATGTAATTAATTTTTATTAAATAAAAAAACCCCTACATTTCTGTAGAGGTTTTAGTAATTACCTATTAAGGTTTTAATAGTTGTTGAATTTTAACCGCCGTTTCGTAAACCATTTGAACATTACGTCCTTCAAAATTAGATTTGGCTATCAATTGTAAGAGGAATTCTAATTCTTCTTTGGATAACGTAATTTCTTTATCTGTTTTCCCACTAAGGCTATTCCGTAAACTTTTTATATCACTCATAATTTTCTTTATAACTTTTTTCATTAAAATTTACTTGTTATACTGTATAAATGAAAATATCTTCATTTTTATCAACATACATATTACCAACTTTTGCGTATCCTGTTAATTGTGCACCAACATTACCATTATGTACTGATACTGCGTATGCATCAGATGTTATTGATGTTTGTCCTTCAGTTGCACCAGCTAAATCAAATGCCCATCTACCCTTGTCATTATCCCAACCAAAAGCTGCACCAGCACCTTCAACAACTAAACCACCATCGGCAGCAGAACCACCATCGTTTAAGTTAATGAATTGGTCTTTAACATTTAAGTTATTAGTATCAACAGTTGTAGTTGTTCCACTTACTTGTAAATCACCAGTTACAACAAGCTTGTTTCCAATTGTTACAACATCATCTGAATCACCAATCTGTACTGCATTTGAACCAAAACCACCAGCTAATCTAGTTTTAAGATTTGCAACAGATACATCATTATTATGCGAATTAGTTACTTTAGCGTTATTCAAAACATGCTCATCAAATATTGCTTTAGACATTACACCACTTACTAATGTAGTTGCTACAGGTATAATAGCATTCGTACCATCTGAAGAAACTATTGTTCTAGCTCCAGTTGTTCCAGTAATACTTAAATTTGTAGTTACGTTAGATACTTTCTTATTATTATCTGTATGTTCATCAAAAATTGCTTTGGTCATTATACCAGCTGCAGAAGTTGTTGCTGCCCCGATTGAAACATCAGCACCATCAGAAGAATTAATTTTTATTGCTGTAGTACTAAGTGTTGCTGATAAATCTGTACTTACGTTTGTTGATTTAGCAGTGTTTGCTACAATCTCATCAAATTTTGCTGTTGTTAATACACCAGCTCTAGTTGTTGAAGCGGCTGCTAAAGTAGCATTAGTTCCATCACTTGAATTTACATCAACAGATGTTGTTGTTGAAGTTCCTTCACTAAGGTTAGTTGATACATTTGTTGATTTAGCAGTATTAGCAGTAATAGCGTCAACCATTGAAGGGGTAATTACACCCGCTACATTAGTTCCAGATGCAGAAGTACCTACTGGAATTACTGCATTAGTACCATCAGATGATACGATTGTTCTAGCTCCAGTTGTACCTGTGATACTTAAATCAGTTGATACGTTAGTTACTTTTTTCTTATTAGTTTCGTGTTCATCAAAAATTGCTTTGGTCATTATACCAGCTGCTGATGTAGTTGCTGCTCCAATAGTTGCGTTAGTACCATCAGAAGAATTAATTCTTACTGCTGTAGTACTAAGTGTTGTTGATAAATCTGTACTTACGTTTGCCGTTGTAAATGGTAACTGAGATACTTGTATAAATTTCTCTGTACCGGCATCCGATAATATTAATTTGTCTGTGGTTGCTACGGTTATTGCCGTACCATCCGTAAATGATTCGATGTTTAACGAACCTGCGGGCACATTTGTTAGTGCCGAACCATCTCCACTAAAGAATGATGCAGTTACTGTATTTAGTTCTGCATTACTTCCGGAGACAATTACTTTTTTCCAATTAGCCATATTTTTTCCTCTTAATTGTTTGTTAAATTATTGTTGTGTATATTACTTATAAATATACGATTATTATTATTACCCTATAAATATATAAAAAAACTACTACCACTTACGGCGTATGCTCCAGTTTGTCCTGTTGGTAATGTTGAAACAGGTGTTATTATTAGCGTTCCATCTGAATTTACTTTAAGTTTCTCCGTACCACCAACATTAATTTGAAATACATCACCTGATGGTGATTGGTTTCTTATTAAAGTTAATGATGAGGTTACTGCTCCAGTTAATTCAACGGAACCTGTTATTTGTGCGTTTGTTGTTACTATAGATTCTAATGAATCAGAACCATTATTTTTTTTAAAGAATAACTTTCCATCAAAAGTATTAACAGCAAGCTCACCTAAAGATAAATTACCAATTGTAGGTACTTTATTTTCAGTATTACTTCGTTTTAATTTTATTGTATTTTCTGTAATTGATGCCAACTTAATCTCCTAAATAAAATTTATTAAAAGTTTCCACCATCAATTGAACTAAAAGAAAAACTTCCTGATAACTTTAATGAACCAGTTATTTGATGAGTATCTGTTATTTCATCTCCAAATTTATTAGAACCCGTTGCAAATGATATAGATTGTGATACTATATTTGTAATTACTTTAGTTGCATTTAATGTTCCTATGTTTAAGTCCTGTCCTACTAATCCAGCAACAATTCCTGCTGAACCACTAATTAACCCATCTACTCTTTTGTTTAAGATGTGAATAGCCGCTCCCATTCCAGAATGAGATTGACAAACATAGTATAAAGTATCAGGTGCATCAAATTGAACATTGAATTCTACGTTACCACTCTGAGTACCTAAGTTAGTTAATCCATCTGTAAATTGAGTAGCTGAATCGTATGCTCCAGCTGATGTTTGAATTCGGAAAGGATGACCTGATGCGTTTACTGCGAATCTGTATTTTTCACCTCTCATTAAATAAAGAGTTGGTTTGTTTTCTGTTCCACTTAAACCAGGACCACTAAATGTATAAACTCCACCTGCAGCTCCTACACTCCATATTGATGTTCTAGTTGCCTCAGCTTCTATTGTATCTAAATCAACTGCTTGAGTTACAGATATGTAACCTACTTTAGTAGAATCAGCTGATGGATAAGTAACTTTATTCGTATTAGCATTTACTGCTGAATTAGCTGCTACTTCAGTATCAAAATCTGCTGTATCAAATAATTGAGATACATTAATCTTTTTCTCTGTTCCAGCATCTGATATAATTAATTTATCAGTACTATCTACAGTTATTGATGTTCCATCTACTTGAGAATCAATATCTAATGAACTACCAGCAGTATTAATTGTAATTGTTTTAACTGCCCCATTACCAGTTGCTGTAACTGCAGTTCCTACAAAGTTAAGTGTTGTAGCTGCTGTTGATAATGATGAACCTTCTTCTTGTATTGTGATATCACTACCACCACCACCGATAGAACCATCATCGATTTGTGAACGAAGTGTTCTACCAATATATTGATATGTAGTTATATATACAAATTGATTTGATGCTGGTTGGTTACTACCAACCCAAGTTAAAACACCTGTCTTAAAATCAAATACATATGATGCCGGGTCAGATGGAGATGCAGTAATCCCAGCTGCCGTAGATGATGTATCTTTATATACAACAACTTTATAACCTGGAGTAGAACTCTCAGTATTATTTGGTGAATCACTTGCGATTATATATTTTGGTGATACAAAATTAGTTTGCTGGTCTGATTCAATAAGTTGGTCGGATGTTACTGTATCTGAAACAGATGATGGGTCTGAAGTTGTAAAGTAATAAACTTCTCTTTGTCCATCTGCAGCTTGTTTTAATTTTTTTCTATAGTGGTATTTTAGTACACTTACATCAGTTTCAATTGATGGGTTAATAACACTACCAGATATTACTCCACCATTTTGTGATGAACCACTATATGCTAATTGGGTACTACCCGTTGGGATAAGACCATCATCGGTAAGTATCTCACCTGCTCCTAAATCAAAAACATCAGTAAATGCTTCTTGTCCTAGTGATAGATTATCGGTTGTAAACCTTCTACCTTGTAATAATCTCTCCGACCTATTATCTGAATTATATGCCATTTTTATTCCTCTTTATTACGATACTGAAACCGTTATTTGTTCCAATGTATATGATGGTGTTCCTTTATATCTAACAACTAACCAAACTTTATCATTCGATGGGTTAATTGTTTGACCACCAGCGTTATTTAAACCTAATGTTAATATTCCATTCGAATTACCTATCGATGAAAAATCTCCTTTTACAGCTACGTTATCACTAAATGGGTTCATTGCCCCATTTGTTGTTACGTTCAAACTACCACCATATGATTGATTACCTTTTACTGCATCGAATATAGTTGATGCAGATGAACCAAACATAACACCTACTGCTATTTTATTAGCAGCTGTACTATCAAATGTTACCAAGTCAGATGAACTGTTTGGGTCTAGGGTAATTGTTAGTGTACCTTTGTTGCTTGTAGCTTTTGTATCAAATTCTCTTAGATACCATTTGTAATGTCCTGCGTTATATGCTGAATTATCATACCAATATCCGTTTGTTGATTCGTGGTTAACTAAGTAACCTGGCTTAACTTGCAAATCTCCACCATCACCATTAGATAATGCGGTTGCAGAATTCCATCCGTTTGATAATGCGGTTGATGTACTGATTATTCTTCTATAAGTTTCATTTGTAAATCTTTCTACTGATATAGATGATGCAGTTCCACCACCAAAGTATCCCATTGAACCATTTGAAACAGGTTGTCCGAATGTTCCGGCTGTATGTAATAATACTGTCTTAGTATCTAATGTACTTTGTGAACTAGCTCTGTTTTTTGCTTTAGTTGTTAAAGTAAATGAAGTATCACTAATACCATTTTCAATGATTGTATCACCTGACCCACCAATTGAGTAAGTTGCATCTATTTCTACTAAATCTGTTCTATGTGGTACACCACTATTTCGTGCCGTTGTACCATCAGCTGATGTTACCATTCCAGATGTTTGGATTGTACCACCACTTGTTGATAATGTATCTCTACCTAATGTGTTTGTGATTGTGTATCCATCTGTACTTCCTATTGATACATCTACTACTGATGAGTTAGCTGCGTACATTGGTTCGAATACTCCACTAGCAGTTGCAACCAATCCCCAAGTACCACCACTTATATATGGTGCTCCAGAAAGAGAAGATGAAGTTAGTGTAAGTGGTGTTACCACTTCTCCACTACTTGCCAATGAGTTTGTACCTATATTTGTATTGATTGATGAAACAGGTGCCCAAAATATAGTTTCACTTGCTTCTTTATTTACAAATGCTGCTTGAGAACCAGTTTTGATTCCAATTACTGAAGTTAATAGATATGTTCCTGATGCTGATACTGATGTATTTGCTTCAGTAGTCCATCCCATCATATTTTGTGAAAATATACCACTAAATTTACCATCTTGAAAAGCTGCAGGAATAACTGCAGGATTTACTGTTTCTATTTTAGCTATCTTTATACCATTTGATGTTCCAAATGATGTATTATTTAATGTTGATGTGGATGATGAAATTTCAGTTTGAGTTCCACTATTGTTATTATTGAATCTAAATGAATGAGTTCCTTTTACTGAAAAAGTAGTTGCCCCACCACTAGTCAACGAACCTAAACTAAAAAGTTGTGAATCTGCTGATGATTGTATTGATGTAGAACCACCTGCTACAGATGAATAGTTTATTGAGTATCCAGTGTTGTTATAAATTGTTTTACCTGGAAATATTGTTCCACCAACACTTGCAAATCCTTTATTAATAAGATAACCTAAATCATCAATATCATTATCATTAGGAATATATCCCGATGGTGCAGTTCCAGTACCAGTATTACTTTTACCTTCTGATATAGAATTATATGTTTTTGTATTTGGTGTTGGATTAGCTGCTGATGATGATAATAACCCCGCAACAAATCTCAATACCTCAGATACATCTGTATCTTTTGTGAAGTTATTAAAATATGAACCATTTAAGTTACTTTGCCAATTATTTGATGTTGGTACACCAACATTAATATTATGTGCCTTAATTGATTGTGATACATCCAATGCAGTATCACCAGAACCAGTTATTTGTAAGTTCTTACCATCTACTTTATATAATGCTGCTGAAATTGATTCAAATATACCACTTCCACCAAATCCTGCAGCTGCCGCTGATTCAGAAACTTCAGTTGCGAAGTTGTTTATGGAGTTTTTGGTTAAAATTACTTCAGTATGACCTGATGTTCCATCAGAATGTGCATTTAGTATGTAAATTTTCTTATTTGTTGAATCATAGTATGGTAACCCATCTAATGTACTTCCATAATTAGCAACAGTTATCGTTGGGAGTCCAGCTCCAGTGTATAATTTTGATATTGGTGCGTAATCGTTAGCGGCAGTTGAACCACCCGGCTTACCGATATAAACTATCGGACCATCTACTTTACCATCAACTGAACCGCTACCGATTACAATCTCTGCTTCACCAAATGAGGTGATATTCCTTACGGATGCTACCGAACCTCTTCTATGTTTTATTGTTTGAGCCATATTTTTATCCCATTACTGTGTATAGTTTGTACTATTACCCTTAGTTCTTTTATAAATATAAATTATTTTAGAAAAACCCCCCACAATCTATTGTATCTTGTGAATTTCCTATCTGCATCGATGCTGATGCTATATAATTACCTATTTGTTCTTCTAAAACTTTTATTCTTCCTTTAACTACCAATGCGTTTCCATTATCCGATGCAGATGTTTGTGTAAATATACTTTGTCCGTTTACAGTGAAATCTCCTTTGATATCAACACTACCAGTTACTCTTAAATTGTTCGATGTCATTAAGTGTGTATATGATGATGGGTCTTGAGAACCAGTATTCCATATTGTTGTACCACTACCACCACCACCACCTGATAAAGAGGATAAATTAATTGTATTACCATTTGATATACTTAAATTATTTCCTGCTAATGTTAATTGTTGTGAATCTGTTTCAGATGTTAGGTAACCTAACGCTGCTATTTGTGCTGAACCACTAATTGTTCCAGCAGGAATTTCAGTTTTAGAACCACTTAATACATTAGTACCATTTAATGTTCTTAAAACAGAACCACTTACTACATTAGTACCATTTAATGTTCTTAAAACAGAACCACTTACTATCCCATCGGGTAAATCAGAACCAGTTGGTATCGTAACACTATTACCATTAGATATTGTTAGAGTATCACCTACATAAGTAAGTGTTTGTGAATCAGTTTCGGATGTTAGATACCCCAATCCAGCAATCTGTGCTGATGAGGATATTGTTCCAACAGGAACTGATGTTAAGTATGATTGTAAATCACTAATCTGTGATTCTGTGATAGTGACTTGTGATGAACCACTTATAGTTCCAGCTGGTAGTTGAGCTACTAAAGAACCACTAAGTACACTTTCTGTATTTAGTTTGGTTTTTACTTTACCATCAGAATATTGATTTATTGATGAGTAATTAGTTGTTTTTGTTACATCTACTTGAGATGAACCACTAACCAAACCAGTCGGTAATTGTTCTGAACCACTTATTACACCTGATGGTAATAAATTCTTTACTTGTGCAGAACCACTTACTAAATCATCACCCAACTCATTACCATATCGTATATCAAACTCAGGTATTAATTGAGCGGATGCACTAATAACATTTTCTGCGTTTAATCTAGCTTTAACATTAGATACAAAATTATCTCTAATAGAGTTATTAGCTAGTATTGAATTTTTTTGAAATGGTGATATTGTAGATGGAAGGTTACCTAAACTATAGTAATCTATATTAGTTAAACCACTACCATTACCTACATATGAGCCGCTAAATGAACCTGTGTAATCTGCCACAATTTTCCCTTAATTATTTCTGTTAGTTACCTATAAATATAATAATTCTTAGTAATCGGTTAGTAAAGTTAAAATTTCATCTAAAGATTCATGTCTATGGTTATCTTTTAACATAATATCATACACATAATTCGAACCTTTTAACTTTGGAACTTCATGCACAGCTGAATCATTGTTGAATTTTAAATCTATTTGTTGTTTATCACCACAAAGTATCATAGTAGAACCTTTTCCTACTCTACCCAATACCATTAGGAGTTGTTGTTTAGTTAGATTTTGAAACTCATCGACAATACATATTGAATTATCAAAAGTTCTTCCTCTAAAATGAGATAAAGATACTAATTCTATTTTCTCATCACTAATCATTTTATCTAATATAGCTGGTTTGTTATAAACTTTTCTCATATTAGATTTGATTGGTACTAACCAAGGTTCCATCTTCTCTTCTAAAGAACCTGGCAAAAACCCATTATCTTCATTTGATACAGTCGGTCTTGTTATTACAATTTTGTTAACGTTTCTTTTAAAAAACATATCTAATCCTATCTGACATGCTAATAATGTTTTACCACTACCGGCCTTACCTATTATAAAATTAAATGGGTGATTTAAAATTTGCGTTTTAGCTTTTTTCTGTTCTTCCGATAAGGATATCGAAAATCTCACATTACCTTTTGGGGGATTTTTGCTTTTATTATCTGGCATAGTTTCCTTTTTCCAATTATTTAATAACTCTTTATAATAAATACAATCTAAAGCATAAAAAAAGGGGGAATTTCTTCCCCCTTAATTTAAAAACTAATCAATAATCAAATGATTACTGAATTCTGTTTAATGAATCTACATATACTTTACCATAGAACTCACCTCTTAACATCTTCTTCGCGTAACGTGTCATAACACCTTTACGTGGAGTGAAGTTTTTAGGGTCATATACTAAAGGAGTCATAATTAACGGAATGTATGGTGCATATACTGCTCCAGTTTCAAGGAATTGTGTTCCTCTGTAACCCATTAATATTACGTTCTCTTTCATGTAAGGATTCTTATAAACTTGGAATCTACTATTTAATGAACCAACTTTTGATACACCAAACGCAAATTGAGCATCACCATTGTCAGCTGAACTAGCATAACCTGGGATAGATTCAATTATTGTAGCAACATCTGGAGATACAACTAAGAAATTAGCTCCACCTCTTAATGTTTTTTGGTGAATAGAGTTAGATACACCAGCGATTACAGTACCAAGAGTTTGAAACCAAGCTCCCTGATTGTAAGCAGATGCGCCATATTCTTGTACATCCATTGGTGCAAATCCATTTGTACCATTCCATACTCTACCAGCTTTAGCTGACCAGTATCCTACTGATTTAGCATCTTGCATTAACATATCTAAGATTTCAAAATCGATTTCTTGCGAAATGTATTCTGATAACATAGAAGTTAATTCTGCTTCAGCATCAATTGAATGATATGCATTCAAATCTTGTGCGAATTCAGGAGTCCATTGTGCTTTTAACTTTCTAGTCTTAGCAACAATTGGTAAACTCTTCATTTCAACATTCAATTCTGGAATATCGATATCAGCTTCAGGATTTCCTCTTAAAGAAGTTCCTGTTGCTTCGAAATCACCTCTTGATACATCAGTTGGTTGTGCATGATACTTTACAGTAACATTATCAGCAGCATCAGCTTTACCTTTTACTACGAATGTAATATCACCATCGGTGTTGATTGTAGTAAATTGTGGGTATTGAGCGTCAATTTTTGCAGAAACAACTCTAAATCCTCTGATACCTTTATCATCTGCATCAACGAATTCATCGTGGTGTACAGTTAATTTAAATACTGAACCAGCAGCATCCATATTACCAGCATTAGATGCTGAGAATTGTGAATCAAAGTTGTAATCACTTGCAGATAAAGAACCAGTTTTGTATTGGTTCGCTGCTAAAGTTGCATTTACTACATTGTTACCAGTTACTTTATCATTGATTGAGTAACCGAATCTACCAGCACCATATAAACCACCTGATGGGTCATCTGATGTTTCAGTAATACCGAATACAGAATCAGCTTGTGAATCTTTACCAGAACCACTAGTAAAACCTGGTTGAGCCGTACCATATTTAAAATCTAGATAAAATACTAGACCTGATGGTAAGTTCATTGGTTGTACTGATACGAAATCTTTTGCTACGATTTCACTAAATATTCTTCTTACTAATGGTAGAGCTACACCAGCCCATTCTTCAGAATTTGCTGAAGTACCAGTAGAAGAAGCTTCTTTTACGAGTTGTCTCGCTTGGTTTTCTAAAAGAGTTGCAACACCAGCTTTTTCAACTTCGTTTGCGATTCCTTCTAAAAGACCGGTTTTCTCCCACTTACCAGCTAAAGCTCTTGTAGCTTCAGATAGTCTTGCAGTATGAGAAGAACCTTCATTAAGGATGTTTTTTAAATCCATTTTTTTTCTCCTATTAATCTTTATTAATTATTTTAAACCTGCTAGTTTTTTCCATCTAGCCGATAATTCATTGCCCTCAGAAATTATTTTCTTTGGTGCTGAACTTTTTGTTGCTTTAGAAGCATAACCTTCTTTAACAACTGTTCTTTTCTTTTTCGAAACGTTTAAGTTTTCTGCTAAGGTTGAGAATACTAATTTCACTTCTCTTACAGATGATGTTCTATCAAAGTTTTCAAGTACTTTTACTTTCTGTCCTTCGTTTAAATCAAATGTTCTGAATAGTTTGTTAGTGTAAAGTAGTTTAGCGTTTAACAAATTCACTTCATTGATAGTTGTTCTTAAACTTTCAATTGTTGAATATGCTTCTTCTAATTCAGACTGCATGTCTTCATCTTCTTCATCCATTTCATCTGTTTCAGATACGTCATCAGATTCTTCCATTTCTTTCAAAGTTTTAATAACTTCGTCTAAATCGATTTCTTCTTCTTCGCCATCTTCTTCAGCTTCCATTTCTTCAGCTTCTTCTTCACCAGCTGGCTCAGAACCCATGTCCATTGACATTTCTTCTTCACCTTCATCTTCGCTTTCATCAGCCATTTCAGCTTCTAATTCAGCGATTACAGATTCTAAATCTAAATCATCTTCTTCATCCATTTCATCTGTGGATTCGTAAGTTTCATCTTCGTTTTCATCTGTGTTCTCATCTTCTTCATCCATTTCATCTGTGGATTCGTAAGTTTCATCATTCTCATCTTCTTCAGATACGTCTTGCTCATCTTCTTCAGCTACTACCAACTCATCATCGTTTTCAACTTCTGAAGAATCTTTTGCATCTGCATCAGGTTCAGCGTTATCGCCTGCACCTAAATCAGATGAATCTAATTCTTCGTCCATATCTTCATCAGCTTCTTCAGCTAACTTCGCAGATATCATTGATTGTAACTTTGGAGTGAACGCTTCTTCTAAGGCTAATTTAGCATTTGCTAGAGCAGTTTCTTTAACGGCTTTAGCATCAGCGATAGCTTCAGATAACAAATCTTTTCTATTTGCCATAATTGTTCTCCTAAATTGTTTTTGGAAATAAGATTATTATAAATCTTAATAGAATATTATTTACTAATATATTTAATCACCTATTGGAAGATGATATTTTTATCTACAATAAATAGTGAGGTATAAATGAAAACACTAAAAAAGTGTTTACTATTTAATTTTCCATTTGGTTTTTACGCCATTGGGCTCTCACCGCTTGTTGCATTTTCTTTCTTTTAACAGCTGAAGGTTTGATAAACTCTTTTCTATCTTTGAGTTCTTCTAACTTCCCACTATCTTTCATTTTTCGTTTAAACATCTTTAGAGCTAATTCAATATTTCCATGTACTACTCTTACTCCACTAGCACATCCAGGAATCTCCATATCTTCTTTTCTTACTCTTGGTTTAAACGTTTTTTTAAAGTTCTTTTCGTTATCTTGCATATTATAATATAAATGTTTATAAAAAAATACACCTACCACATTGTTGTTGATAGGTGTATATAAATATCTAAATAAATTTAGTAAAATTACTTTTCCATTCCTCTGAATGATTTAATTTTATATTTTTTGTAAAGTGCACCTATCTCTTTATGAAATGGTAACATTTGTTGATTGTAAACTTTAGCTGATTGGTCTTTCAATTGAACCATTTGAATTATATCGTGGTCATCAGCTTTCTTAGCAAACTTAGCTCCAACATAACCTGATGCATGTTTTCTGATTACATCCGGCTCAGGAACTTCATTGATAGTACCTTCATTAACTCCTTCAGATAAATCATCAATACCTTGCTTCATATCTCCAAATAGTTTTCCAAATTGTTTTTGTTGTTTGGAATCTAATTTTTTAATATTCTTTAGATGTTTCTTTACCATAAAAGATAAGTCAACTGAAATGTCTTGTAATATATCTGAGTAATCCATTATTTTTTTACCCTACCTTTATCGATATCATATTTTAATTCTTGTGCTGCACCTACTACATATTGTGCTGCTAAGGTGATATCAATGTTCTTATACTTCATTAATTTTCTAACTGCTAATAATACGATTCTTTTTTCTTCAGTTGAGTAACCTTCAACAATTTTCTTAGTTGTTTTGTTTTTAACTGAATCCAACATATCTTTAGCTGATACTTTCATCTTCATTAGTTTTTCAGATGGTAGTTCACCATATCCGAATGATTCATTTAACATAGAAGTAAGTTTCATTGATTTAGATTCTTTAGTAAATTCTTTTGCGTTTTCTTTATCATCTTTAGAAACATCTTTTACAGGATATTTTTTACCATCTACTTCAAATTCACTATCACCATTTGCGATT
>Ga0222717_10001710_pt1 | contig 17641 bp, 28 predicted proteins | sample C33_18DmetaG_FD_165053 | JGI IMG/M metagenome (GOLD analysis project Ga0222717, IMG submission 165053) | Estuarine water microbial communities from San Francisco Bay, California, United States - C33_18D | ecosystem: Environmental > Aquatic > Marine > Unclassified | place: USA: California...
CCTCGAAGATTTGTCGTGCCTTGTGCTTGGAGTACGTGTCCTGCTGTGTTATAGTGCCTGTCCTCTGTGGGGTAGGCAAGTCTTCGATTGTGAAGTTGTCTGTTGAGTAAGCTGATGCTCCGTTATTGATAGAGAATGCTAACTGCTTGATGTGCTGTTCTTTACGTTCGTGTGTCATCGTGTTAGGTTTGTGGCTTAGAAGTGCTTCTGATTCATCCCAATTGCGATCTATGCTGATGGGTACGTGGTAGTAGGTGTCGGCTACGGGGTCGTGCCACGTCTCCAATTCGCCTGCATATGTTTCCTCTACGTATTCGAGGCGGTTAACTATTTCTTGTTTCATGTGATATTTTTTATTCATTGTTCATTTGGTAACGCGACTGACGAGAAGAACGATATCATCTTCTATTTCTTCGTCATTTTCTTCGCGGCAATCGCTACATATATCGCAGAAGTCGTGGTCTTCCTCAGTCATTTGCTTATCGCAAAACTCGCAGTTGTATTCCTCGTTCATAGTGTGTCTGATTTAGGGATTCGAAAGAAGTGGATGCACACATCGTCTGCATCAAGCATGGCTTCACCTCGGTAGTAGATACCACCAACAAAGTCAGCCCACTCATCCATCGGCATCGACTCAGTAGTTCCATGCATAGCATCGGTAGCTTCCTTGATACACCCCATGTCTGTGGGTAGGTACTCACCATCGTACATGGCTTCGCAGTCCATCTGATTCCACATCAACCACTCTCGTGTACTGCTGTTAGCAGGGTTGAAGTGGTCTGTATCCCATAGAGGGTTGACCTCAATTATCTTGAGTATCTCATGTTCACTCTCTAGGTCATTCATTACGATGATGTCCTGCGTTCCGTCCGATAAGGTGATTACTTCTTCGGGTTCGTCCTTCATTAGAAGGTCAAGGATTCTAGCCTTGTGTTCCTTGGCTTGTTCAAGTGTCTTGAAGAACTGAACTGTGGTATCGGAGTAGCCCTCGGCTAGTCCACATACTCCATGTAGGGATGCATATAATTTCATTAGATTGAGATTTTGATTTGGCAACATTGCCGATACAAAGATAAGACTTAGTTTTCAGAATTCCAAATTTCATCTGTAACTAACTGAAAATCAATGTATTTGAATAGTAGTTCGCTTGCTTCTTTTAATTCCTTTCGCAGTTCAGGTGAGTCATTCTCCATGACCACGGGACAGATTGAATCAAACTTAAGCTTCTCCGCTTGTCGCATGAGTTCCTCCGTTGAGTGTGCGTCGATGTGATCGAGTATCGCCTGAGGCAATTCATGCCCGATGTGTTGTTCAAAGTTTGTCATAGTCGTGGTAAAAAGTGTTCGTCGTCTCGTAGCATACCGAACACATCGTGTAAGATATCCTGTGCATTGATAAGGTCGTTGTCTTGCGTCATCATTTGGATGCGCTCTGCCCAATCAGCTACGGCAGTAAAGGTTCGCTCAGTCATTTTTAAATTAATCATTGTCTTGGTTTTCTATTCGCCCAATAAACTCGTCGTGGATTGTGAAGATGGCGTCCTTGATTTTACCCTTGCCACCCTTGAGTCCGAAGTATTTCTTCACGTCACCTATCCTCCAGTGTCGGTTAGGCTTCATGTCATGGTCTGCATACAACCTGATGTCACGCTTGGTGAGCATGAGATTGTATAGGCATCGTGGTACGTCTCTGCCGTTGATATTCATCGTAGGTCGGTCTTCGTCATGCAACTCCACCCAGAATGGGGCGTTTGCATCTACCTTCTGCATGAAGGCTAAGGCTTGTTTGTCTGTCATCATTGTGTTATGTGTTTGAGATTTTGAAAGAAAAATACCCCCTACTTATAGGTGAGGGGGTAAAACCCTGAGATGTATTTGCCAGTCCGCCACGATTTATGCGGAAGCCCATCTCTCGGCTCGGTTCGTAAGGACGATGTTTAGGTTTCTCTCCCATCGGTGCAAGCCTCGTAACCCACAGCTTACACCACACGCAGTGGTCTTCATGGTGATTTGTAACACCGTCCAATGTAGCGATAGTGGGGATTGAACCCACCTTCAACCGTGTCCGCCCCTCCGCCGAGGTTATCGAAGGCTGTCTCTGAATTTTAAAGGTAAGCTAAGCCCACCAAGACCTTCGAAGCGAATCGTTGCCGATGCCGTCCCCTGTATTCATGCAGGGTCATTATCGCTATGTTGCGGGGAGGGTGTACATCTCAACCTGCACACCCCCACCTACCTTGATTCGTTGTACCCACAAGGTGTCGGGCAACCCTACTTTTAAGTTTGACTACACCTCAGTAAGGTGTTTGGTGTAGCCGATTGTGTGTTTATGACAGGAAGTCAGTGATGCTGTCCTGTGCATTCTCGATTCGTTGCTCTTGCAAGTCGTTTGCATCACGCAACTTTTTTGCAAACCACAACTTGAACTCCATCATATCCTCACCATGACAACCCCATGAGCCATTCTTGATGACGCTTCTGCGGCGTCCGTTCTGATCGTACATGACGAGGAAGGCATATATATATGGAGCGCATCTTGCACCGCCCTCTTCGATTCGATACTCGATAGCTATCTTGACTTGCCTCTTTCCGAACTCATTGCGGTGAGGTAGTAAGGTGTTTGTGAGTATGGACTTGTAATTGTCAGGGTTAGTTCCGATTACTTCCAGTCTGTCCCATGCACCCAGCAAGTGGGTCAATGTGTTGTGTGTACATTTCATGTAATTGAGATTTTGATTTTGACGTTGTTGTCGATACAAAGATAAGGGACAGAATCCATTAATCCAAATTTATTTTCTAAGCCGCTGATTCTGAGGGGATTACAACCACTCCATCAACTTGGTCTGAGTAACACCAGTGTCCGTTGTTCAGGGTCAGTACGTAATGCTCATCCAAGTTCACGCTCTCCACCTCATCCCCGTATTTCTCGCGAGGGTATTCCGTGCGCTCTACGCCTGTGACTACTGCAATTTTCTGTGGGTCAGAGCCGAAGCCCCCACGATACACTACCTGTGTACCCTTGCGGATTATCCGCTTGTTCATAAACTTTGTTTTCATTATGCTGTTATTAATCGAGGTTCGAAAGACATTCAATTGCGTCCTGCAATCCCTTGAATAGGTCGTTGTGATAAGTTCCGTACTCTTCATCTTGAGTCAGTTCCTTTATGAAGGCTTCAGCTTCTGCCAACCTATTTGCTATTAAAGTGTAATTCATTTTGTTCGTTTTCATTGTTCTATTTTCTTACCTGTCTTCGTATTCACCCATCCAACACCCTCGACCCACTCCTCATCTGCATAAACGAATTGCTCCAACTCGTCGAGAGTCATCTCGTAGAACTGCTCTTTCGTCATGTTCATTTGCTCCCCGTAGGTCTCATACATCGTATCCCATATACTCATTGCGACATCATTAAAAATGGATTCAAAAATTTGTTTGGCACACGCCTCACCTCTACGGGATCGACGGGTATCTCGCCTCTGCATTGCGCAGTAAAGCGATTGAGGACAGCTTTGAGGAATACAGAGTATTCAGCGTCTGTCATATCGTGCTTGTATTCAGGCTTCTGCATTGTCATTATCTTTTTCTATGAAAACACTTTTGTTTGCCTCTACATCGTAGTAGGCATCTTCGTTGCGCTCCTTGCATAATGCATAGGCAGAACGAGAGTGAGTAACCTTTTCCGATACGTCGAAGACGATACATTCCTTGTCAATCCAAGTGCCTACGGCATATGAGACTCCGCTAAGTTTGGACTCCTTGAGTAGCTTGCGCACCTCGGTCGCATACTTGAGCCAGATGGTGTGGAACGTGTTGGAATCGCAGATATCCAAAGGGATTTTGGTTTCTCCTGACAGACCGCCCACCATGAAGCCCCTATAAGGGACTTCAAAGTCGTATCCGTCTGATGTGATTAGGGATGAGCCACCATCCATGAGGGTTCTGCCGTAGGCAAGTCGAACAGCGTGGGTTGAGAACATTGTATTCATTTTTGAAAAGATTTAATTACTACGTAAAGAGTTGTGAGAGCATACGCTACCATCACGATTGAGAAGACTACCATAGGTAAATTCATTAACAGCCTACCAAGTCTTCGAGTCGCATCTGCTCATCGCAGGAGAGTGCATCCCACTCCGCACACTGACGGAAGGTGTCGAGACCGAGGAATTGAACATCGTTGAAGAGAGCCGAAGCCATTTGCGCTTTCTTGCGCTGTGTATCTGTGCTGTTGAGCATAGGATTGAGATTTTGAGTTTGGCTGAATTGCCGACTGCAAAGATAGAACATACTTTCCATCTTTCCAAATTTAATTTTCTACCCTTTAGGGTAATTAGTCAATGAAGAGGGTATCGTAGTGAGGCATATCCGCAGTCCAGCGGACAGCATAGTGCGCTTCCTCCACGGGATCGAACACGCAGTCGCTCGAAGGAACCTCCTTGAGGAGACACCATTCACTCCCATCTTTGAGGAGTTGCCCAGCCGCCCAACTCTGGGCGTCTACAAGGCGAGGAAAGCACATCTTGGTGCGGAATTCTGATTCCCCAAGGGGGAAGATGAAAGAGTAAATTCTCATAAATCTATGATTTAAAGGGTTTTATAACTAATGAAGTGATAACTTACGTTATCAGAATGGAGCAGTATCAGCAATCAAAGCTTCAGCTTCAAGGCGCTCCGCCTCTATCTGTGCAGACCGCTGCCGAGACATCGCTTCCTGAGGTGTCTCTCCTGGAAGGAGAGTAAGCATCTGCTGCTTCTTACGAGCCTTCGGCTCGACAACAGGAACTTCCTTACGAGGCTCGAAAGGCATTGCATCACCTTCGGTGATGGCGTGAACAACCTTGGTCTTCTTGACCTTGCCAACCCTGTTGGCAGTAGCCGTCTTAGCTTGAGTTAACTCAAGACCATCTTCTGACGTCCTCTTAGGACGACGGACAGCCTTACTCTTCCTCTTAGAAGAGGAAGTTGGCTTCGACTTAGAAGTCTTAGGAGACTTCGTAGACTTCGACTTAGAAGCCTTAGAAGGCTTCTTCTTAGCCTCCTTCTTAGGAGGCGGTGGAATGTCGATTCCGTCGATGAAAGAATTTAGAGAAGCCATAGCTTCACTAAGGTTAGCCTTCTTCTCCTCAGAAGGAGAATAAACGAAGCTGTTAACAGCTTTTTTCAAGGTCTTTACCAAGACCTGCTTTTGTTCGAATGTCGTTGACATTGTTGAGAGATTTAGATTTTCCTAAGTTGGCTGACTTCCAAAACCGACTTAAGAGATAAAGAGTAAATGAAGAAGTCATAAGACTCCTTCTTCATATACTCTATCTCTACTCCATTCAACAACGGTATCAACAAGTTGATACTCATACGTTGACTACCAACAACGATCCCTTAAGGGATTCAGCGCGTTGGAGAGAAGCCAGTCAGAAACACTTCTTGAAGTGTTAATGAACCTTCATTTATGAAGGTTAGTATCTAACCTAAGAGGTTAGGGGAGGGGTTGTCCTGACTCTCTGCTTCCCTTTCCTCAACGTAGTTGACTTCAAAACTACTTCAGCCAAAGGCTGGTACTGACTGACTAACAGCTAGTTAGCTGCTAGTCAAAAGCTGAAAAGTATGCCAGAATCTTCTAAGATTCTGAGGTACGGGGTCGGCATCGTTCATTTCGGTGCTGAGCACCGAGCTATCATAGATATACATAATCCCCAAAGTCTGTATTACACTCAATTTTTTTGGCGATCATCTTTTTTCGCAGCTTTCGCGCTCTGGGTTATCCACAGAATTATCCACAAGCCACCTCATATACTGGTTAAAAGGCTGTACCATAGTCACTTATAGGGTTTCATTAAAGCATTTTACTGACTTGACTTTGTAAGAAAAAAGTTGTAACTTCGCCAAAGCTTCACAGCGATAAGCTTCATAGGATGTTTTAAACCTACGAGGCTGTCTTTAGGATTACTTATGTAAGTAATAAAACAGTAGCTACGGAGCGTCACTCAAACTAATTAAGTTGTAAAGGCGCTAAAACTGTCTTCATTATATTTGCAGTATGAGAGCTAAGAAATCACCTCAAAAGCCAGATCCAAGGCTTGAAGTTCTTCTAGAAAGGCTTATGGACGCTGCGCCATCTTCTTCTGATCCACCAGAGGCTGTTGCTTACCCCTCTTTAGCCCCCTCTTACAATGAGGAAGGAACCTCTAGAGCGATAAACAACCCATCAGACAGTTTGTTTGAAGACATAATTGAGTTTATTGATCCTACAGGAATATCATCTTGGGATGATGCTTCTAGAGCGTATGATTCTTATACAGATAGAATAAAGAATACAAATAAATATTCACCCACTATGGATGAGTTTTTTGATGTTTTAAGTGTTGTTCCTGCGATTGGTAAAATTCCCAAAGCAGCCAAGCTTGTAAGAGGTGCCTCTAGGTATATTTCTCCAGCCGTAAAAGCCGTTAAAAAAACCGCAAAAAACCCTAGATCATCACTTGGTTTTATTTTAGATAGATCAGAATGAGAGTTAAGAAGCGTAACTACAAAGAGGAGTACAAGAAGTTTGGATCTGGCGGCAGAGCAAAGAAGAAACGGGCTGAGCTCAACCAGTACAACCGAGAGAAAGGAACCTATGGGAATGGGGACAGCCTTGATGCCTCTCATAAGGGTGGTAAGATCGTAGGGTTTGAGGCTGAGAGCAAGAATCGTGGGCGGCGAGAGAAGTCCCGACTTAAGAAAAAGAAATAACTTATATTTGCCTTATGAAAGCTAATAAATCCTACAAGAAAGGAGGTAAAGTAAACAGCAATAAGCGCACTGCTCAGTCTGATACTTTAGAGAGAACCAAAGAACAGGTTTTAGAGAATGCTAGATCACAGCGAAATAGCAAACCTCCTGGTCTATATCGTGGCGCTGATGGCCCAGGAAGATCTGAGTACGTCAAGCAAGAGAAGGCCGCTCAGGGTCCTTTGAATAAACTTAAGCCAAAAAAGGCCAGCCCTGTGGCTTCTAAGCCTTCACCAGCAAAGAAGCTCAAGAAAGGCAAAGCTGTTATTCCAGTGCCACCCGCTAAAGGACGCAAAAGAAGAACCCGTAAGTAATGGCTGTACTTAAAGTAACCGTCAAGGAGGAGCTTGTTCTTAATGGCAAGGACATGGGGAATGAAAACTTCCTGTCTATCTCTGGCGTAGAGAATGCAGAACACAGGATCGTTTCTGTAGGCACTTCAGAACAGTCTATATTGTTGTTTGGGTCCGCTTTATCTGCTGGAACCGTAAAAGACGCTACTATAAAGCACTTAAGGCTCACGAATTTGGACTCTAGCAACAAGATCACCCTTAGAATTGAGGAAGCTGCAACACCAGGTCAGTATTATGTTGACCTAGAAGCTGGAGAGACGTTTATTTTAGGTAATTCGGTCATGTACGCGGATAACACCAACAATGCTGGAGAAACCTTAGTAGCTATTGACGCTATTTACGCAACAGCGGACACAGCCATTTCTGATTTAGAAATGTTTATCGCAACAACTTAATTATGAAGACTAAAAAATACAACAAAGGAGGGAAGGCAGCTCTTTACGACATGGTAAAGAAGTATGCAGAAGGGGGAAAGGTTGAGCCAAGCAGAGAACCTAAGATTGACGTCAAAAGAAAGAAGGTAGTTCAAGGGGCTAAGGGAGTTGAAGGCCGTATAGACCCACTGTCTGGGAAGATGATAAAGTCTCCAGTTGGTGAATTTTCTGAATCTCAAGATCAGTTTTACGTTGATGGGGTTCCAGCAACAAGAGAAGCCGCCATGAGAGCGTTTAAGCAGACATCTGCGTCTGGATCTGGTACTGACTTTAATGACTTCGTTGAAGGCTACCTGACAAAAAAGGATACGCCACAGTCAGCTGACAAAATGAGACAAAAGAAAGCCTTTCAATCACGGCAAAAGGCTGCTGGATCAAAAGGCTTGCTTCAAGCTCTGAGGGATATGCCCTCTCGCGGTTAATTAGTAACCAACTACACCCTCTCCGTTATGGATGAACAGCCTTGAGTTGTCTCCAGCTAAGTTGTTTGCGGTAAAGAGGGATAGGCAAGTACCATCTACAGACTCAGACTTGATGACGTAAGTGTCTTGAACATTTCCGTTAAAGTCGCTCATTACTAGTGTGTGGATATCACCTTCACCTTCGGCTCCTCCGATTGTAAATACTGATCCGCTCATGTGGTCATTGATCATTACTTCCCTTCCGTTAGGCATTAATACAGATAGACTGTATACGTGAAGTCCGTAGTCATTAGGAGATACGGTGAATGTAGCTTCGCAGCCAGTGAACTGTGCAGATACTAAGCTCGAAACTGCAAGAGCAAGGATTAAAATAAGATTCTTCATAGCAAATAACTGTTTTAAATTGTTTCGTAAATTCGGTTTGCTGATCTCAAGGTAAGATAAACTTTTCGATCTCACAAATTTTTTTTCTAACTTTGCTATATTCAATCATAGATTGAAGAAATATTATCACAACCCTCGAATCAAAAGAATCAACCCGTCTTGGGTGGCTCAGAAAAATGAAATTAAGCAAAAACCTTATGTTAAAGGAGGTGGTGAAATCAAACACCGCGACCCGAAGGGGGATAGACAACACCCCAGATAAGTGGACCATACATAACCTCCAAGCTGTAGCGGACCATATCTTTCAACCTATACGTGATCACTTTGGTGTACCTATTGGAATTAGCTCTGGATTTAGATCGAAGGAGTTAAACAAGGCGATAGGTGGGAGCAAATACTCTCAGCATATGATTGGAGAAGCTATTGATATAGACGCCGATATGTACGGGAGGGTTACTAACTCAGAGATATTTGACTTCATAAAAAAGAACCTGGAATGGGATCAGATGATCTGGGAGTTCGGCGATGACGAGAACCCCGCTTGGGTTCATGTGTCGTTTAAAGAAGGTGGTAAGAACAGGAAGCAGATCAAGCGAGCCTACCGAGATAGCAAGGGAGTGTACTATAAAGTGTTGTAAAAACGCTGCACCGCCATTCTGCCCTTTTGAGATAGCGCATACCTTACGCGGTAATTAAACTTGGTTTCATCTCGGAATAAATGATCCTCCAGGGTTTGAGAAGGCGTTAGTTTATCGAAGTGCTTATATATATATCCCATAGACACTAACGGGTATATCATCCTGTCAGCTAGGTTCTTCTTATTCATCCCGTACTCATCTGCCACCCACGATATAGTAAAGAACTCTAGATCGTAAACGAACAGTATAAAGTACAAGTAGCTCTTTGTGATCTCGCTTCCATCAACAAATTCTTCTGTAGCGCTCTTAAGGTTCTTTAAATAGTTGTTTTTTATGAACCTGGAAGGCATCTTTGAGAAGTCCCTGAACATCCTGCTTTTTCTTACTTGAGACCTAGGCATATTAATTCGTATATTTGACTTAAACAAATTTACATCATGAACCCGAAAGACACCCTCTTCTTTGCCGAAATGTATTCCCTCGTCAAAAAGATGGAGGAAACAATCGATGAGTTCGAAATGAAAGATCGCACCCTAGCCACTATAGTTATTGGAGTTATAGACTTAGATGCCGTAGAGGATGGTGACGAGAGCGCAGAAATGAAAACCATGTACAGCTTTAACCTAGAAAGTAGGGAAGAGCTAGAGACCGTAAAGCAAGTTATGGATAGCGCCTATCAGGAAGACGACTCATTGGATGGCTTGCTCGGTGATTTGGGCATATCCCTAAACTAAAATGGAAGGACTTATAAGAAAAATTGTGGTCGGAAGAGACCCTAAAAACGGCATGGCTTATTATATTGGCATGCGAGCAGGACATGGAGAGATATCTGCGATTGTGGAGGACGATAGACACCTTCATAAGTTTAGTAAGCAGAGGTACCTCATATACGTAGAGAATGACTCAGAGATAATGCTCTGGAAAGCCATTGACGAAATGCCTTGCGTTTTAGAATACGATTTAAATTTTTAATTAATGAGAACATTTGATTTGTTTGTCGTGGAGCTAGAAAAACAGCTTGACGACAAGATCACCACGGAAGGTGGTTTGGAGCTATATATAGACACTAAATTTGATGAGTTTGAAAATAGAATCACAGAAGGACCCGTCGTGGCGTCGCCGTTTAAATACGATACTGGAGTCGAAGTGGGTGATACTTTGTACTTCCATCATCATGTTGTTATTAACGACGGCCAGCCTCTTACTGGTGAAGACAATCACTTTATTGTTCAGTATAATCCTGGCTATACCGCTGCTAATCAAGCTATTGCTTACAAGTCTAAGGAGACTGGCGAGGTACGCCCATTGGCGGGCTGGTCACTCCTCGAAGGAGTGGAAGAACCAGAAGAAAAACAGTCCGATCTTATCGAGATTGTTAAGCTTTCAGAGACACCTGTCACTAAAGGGAGGGTTGCTTTTGAAGCGCCTTGGGTGGATGAGCTAGGGCTTAAGATAGGTGACGTAGTAGGCTTTAAGGAAAACAGAGACTACAGAATTAAAATAGACGGTAAGGAGTATTACCGAACCCGCACAGAAGACTTGCTATATGTCGAAGTCTAAGTTTACTACCGTAAGCGCCGCCAGGAGACTTATGCAGAGTATGGAGGAAGCCATCAACAACATGATCGAAGAGGTAAAGAAGCCTGTCGATCCTGAGGCGGGGGGCTCTGCGCGTAAGGCCGAGCTCCAATCCATAAAGCAAACTGCTATCGACTGTAAAGAGCTTTTGGTGGAGCGCCAGAGGCTAGAGCAAATGGTTAAAGAATTAAATGACAATGGAGAAATTGAAAAAGACAAAGACTACTCAGGAGGATTCGCAGAAAGATTCTCTAAGTAATGCTAGCGGATTAATATACTGGGACGACTATAACTTTGACAATCAGTCAGTTACAACCGATCATATAAAAGTATACTTTAAGCTCTCTTAGCTCAGTTGGTTAGAGCGTCCGACTCATAATCGGCAGGTCCCAGGTTCAAGTCCTGGAGGGAGCACATGCACCAGTAGCTCAGTTGGATAGAGCATCTGCCTTCTAAGCAGACGGTCACAGGTTCGAATCCTGTCTGGTGTACTAATTAAATCAAACAACATGCCCGACCTTATTTGTGAGAAATGTAAAGCAGAGAAATCTGTCAGGAGCCTTACTATGAAGTTCCAGAATGGTAGCGTTTACTATCCAGAAGGACAGTGTGAATGCGGAGAACAAATGGAGATTAAAAACCCCAAAGAAGGTGTACCTTTGCTGGGTAGAATGAACTCTCATGGACAGAGTTTTTGATGTCTAATCTAATCGACATAAAAGGTTATGAAACTAAGGGGATTAAGATCGACCCTAACGGTACAGAAGGAGAAGTTGTTGAGCTCCACGGGCTACTCGTGGTACTACCAAAGAAACCGCGCAAATCGGAAATTCTCTTCCATGACCAACCAAAGAAGTTGCAGCTGTGGAAACGCACAGATATGCCAGAGGAAATGCGTAGGATACGCAGCATGGATGAGTGGTTCGAAAAGCCTTCCGAGTTTCGGAACAAGTTTCGTTCTTACGTCGAACAAGAGTTTCAGCGTAGGCGTGACGGTGTATGGTTTTACAATAATGGGGAACCTACGTATATTACAGGGAGACACTATATGTTTCTACAATGGTCTAAAATTGATATCGGATACCCATCATACCTTGCTTTCCAAAAAGACATCTTTACCCACATGGCTGCTTGCGAAGCTGATCCTCGTTGTTTCGGTCAGCTTTATACTAAGTGCCGTCGTTCTGGCTACACTAACATATGCTCTGCTGTCCTGGTGGATGAAGCTAGTCAAGTTAAAGAGAAGCTTCTTGGCATACAGTCGAAAACTGGTAAAGACTCGCAAGAGAACATATTCATGAAGAAGGTGGTTGCGATCTTTCGCGGCTATCCATTCTTCTTTAAGCCAATCCAGGACGGTACCACAAACCCTCGTATGGAGCTGGCGTTTCGTGAGCCTTCTAAGCGTATCACAAAAAACAACAAGACCTCTCATCGCGGTGATGCTTTGAACACCGTGATTAACTGGAAGAACACAACCAACAATGCATATGACGGTGAGAAGCTACATATGCTATACCTCGATGAGGCTGGTAAGTGGGAGAAACCAACTGACATCAGGGAGGCCTGGAGGATTGAGCGTACTTGCTTGATTGTAGGTCGAAAGATTGTAGGTAAAGCCATAGTGGGTAGTACCGTAAACCCCATGAATAAAGGCGGTGAGGAGTACAAAGGTCTTTGGCACGATTCTGATCCTAACGAGAGGAACAAAAACGAAAGAACAAAAACAGGTCTGTACAGGATCTTTATCCCAGCATATGATGCTCTAGAGGGGTTTTTTGATATCTATGGAAACGCCGTGGTAAATGACCCGATTCAAAACGAACACATACAAGGCATAGATGGGGACCTTATCGAATCTGGTAGTAGGTCTTACCTTAAGAACGAGCGTCAGTCCTTTAAGGATAACCCCTCTGAGCTAAACGAGGTAACTCGTCAGTTTCCTTTTACCGAAGACGAAGCGTTTAGAGACAGCATCGAGGGAAGTCTATTCAACATCGGTAAGATCTACCAGCAGATAGAAAGCAATGAAGAGTTATACCCCAATCCTGTTGTTACTGGAAACTTTACCTGGAAGGAAAAAGACAAGGAAGCGGTTTTCTCCCCTACACCTAATGGCAGGTTTAGGGTTTCCTGGATGCCAGACACAAAAGAAAGGAACGTAATTAAGGTGGAAAGAGGTAAAAAGATCCCTCCTTTTGTCAGCTATGGATGCGGAGGAGTTGACTCTTATGATCTAGACGCTACTGTAGATGGCAGAGGGTCTAAAGGCGCTTTGCATATGTACAATAAGTTTAGCATGAACCGACCATCAAACATGTTTGTTGTTGAGTATGCCTCTCGTCCAGACTTAGCCAGTATATTTTACGAAGATGTTCTTATGTGTGCCTTTTATTATGGCTACCCTTTACTTATAGAAAACAACAAGTACGGTATTGCAAGGTACTTTGAATCAAGGGGTTACGACGGCTACCTAATGGATCGTCCTAACCACTTAAAAACAGGTAACTCTGCTGTAAACGTAAGGACAAAAGGAATTCCTTCTAACTCACAGGACGTTATACAGTCTCACGCTCAGGCAATCGAAGCGTACATACACGATCATGTAGGGGTGAATTATGACTCTGGAGAGATGGGAAGAATGTATTTCAATAAAACGCTGGAAGACTGGATAGGGTTTAAGATAGACAAGCGTACTAAATTTGACCTTACCATCAGTTCTGGTTTGGCCCTTCTTGCCGCTCAAAAAGAAAAGCAAAAAGTCCAAGTAAACTTTAATGAAAAGGTATTTTTCAGGCGATATAAGGTCTAGCGTCGATTTGCTATATTTGCAGAATACGCGTATATCGTCAGATAAAACATGAACTACACAAACAACAAGCGTAAGAGCTCATTTCCTGATCCGCTGGCAAGCACAGAAACAAAGCAGCAAAAAGCTTATGGCGTAGAGTATGCGAAGTCAATAGAATCCCAGTGGGGTAAAATAAACAGCTCTACGTCTTTGTACGGAAAACGAAACGTTGTATTCGAGAAGAGCAGAGATTACGCAAACGGAACTCAAGACACCAACATCTACAAGAAGTTGTTGCGGTCTTTAGCGCCTAACGCTGGTGACGGCAGTTTACTTAACATGGACTATACTCCTGTTCCTATCCTCCCTAAGTTTGTAAGGGTGGTGGTAAACAAGATCCTTTCTAGAAATCCATACCCAAATCTGGAAGCTGTTGATCCACTATCATCATCTGAGAAAAACAACAAGAAGCGGAGGATAGAGATTCAAGTAGAGGCCAAGAAGCAGTTGCAGCAGCTCAAGCAGAGCACAGGCATGGTTATCGGTGAGGACCCAGACAACCTTCCAGACTCTTTAGAGGAGGCTGAGATCTTGCTTGGAACTAACATAAAAACCGACGCTGAGATTGCCGCTCAGATTGGAACCAACATGACGCTTTCTTGGAACGATTTTAACGACGCTATCTTTAGGAGATGCGTTAATGATCTTGTTTCTTTAGGCATGGCTGTTGTAAAGCGCAGTAATCATCCGAGCGAGGGTATTAAGACCGAGTACGTAGATCCTTCTACCTTTATTCATAGCTACACGGAAGACCCAGGTCTAAATGATCTCATGTATGCTGGTCATGTAAAAAAGGTTTCTATTGCCGAGCTTAAAAGAATAGCTAGTAACGAACTAACAGAAGAGGACTTTAAGAAGATAGCCGATAACGCCAGAAACAACGACGGCAATGACCCTAGCCTTTTTAATAAGAGCAACTACAATAATCGTCTTCTTCGACAAGAGTTTGGCTACGATGAGTACATGATTGACATTTTGGACTTTGAGTTCATATCTGTTGATTGTATTTATTTTGAAGAAAAAGAGAACCGCTTTGGCAACACCAACTTCTACATGAAGGGGTTTGACTATGAAGAGAAGAGCGGTAGCGTATACGACAGAAACCCTAGTAAGATGGAGTTGGCTACCGTTTATGGTGGAAGCTACATATTAGGTGGATGTGAGATAATGTTTGACTACGGCATGAAGAAAAACATGCCTAAGAATATTCACGATCTATCTAAAGTTACTTTGTCTTATTCTGCGGTATCTACCAACATCCGCAATATGATGCCTAAGTCTATGGTTGATAGCTGCATAGGGTTTGCGGACATGCTACAGCTTACTCATCTAAAGATACAGCAGGCTATCGCTAAGGCGAAACCAGACGGGCTTATCATAGACATAGAAGGTCTTGAGAATGTACAGCTTGGAAAAGGAGGAGATTTGCAGCCGCTTGATCTTCACGACATATACGAGCAGACAGGAGTTTTCTACTACAGGAGTAAAAACCCAGAAGGAGGTTTTCAAAACCCTCCAGTAAGAGAAATAGGAAACGCCATAAGAAACATAAACGAGCTTATCGGTCTGTATAACCACTACTTAAGGCTTATCAGAGACGCGACAGGCATCAACGAGATGATGGATGCATCAACTCCAAAGGGCGACACACTGGTGGGTGTTCAGCAGAACGCAATTGCAGCTGGTAATAATGCCACCTACGATATCACAAACGCCTCTATGATTCTATTTAAGAAGGTATGCGAGGATATAGTCAAGTGCATTCAGGTGCTTCCTTCTGACTCTGTTATATTCTCAGCCTATGAGAATGCAATAGGAAAAGAGAACATGTCTGTTCTTTCTTCTTTTAAGGATCTCCCTATGTACAACTTCGGAGTCCAGGTGGTGAAAGAGATGGAGGAGCAGGACAGAACCTATCTAGAGCAAAACATACAGATGTCTTTGCAGCAAAAGGAGCTTGACATAGAGGACGCTATCGCTATAAGAGGCATGAAGGATATAAACCAGGCTGAAAGGCTTCTGGTTGTTCGCCGCAAAAAGCGCATGGCTAAAATGCAAGAGATCGCAATGCAGAACTCTCAAGCTCAAGCACAGCAAGCTCAGGCTGCTTCACAGGCTGCCGCACAAGCTAAGATGCAAGAGATGCAGATGGAGGCCCAGTTAGAAGGTCAGAAAATGCAGCTTAAGACCCAGCTTGACTCTCAGCTAGAGGAAGTTAAGCATCAGTTCAGAAAAGAAATCGAGATGATCAAGGCTCAGGCTACCCTCGGATTTAAAGAAGATGAAAAGAACTTTAAAGAGAAGCTTGAAGTCCTTAAAGAAGATCGTAAAGACGACAGAGTAAAGAAGCAATCTTCAGAGCAAAGCAAACTACTCTCTCAAAGACAGGGAAAAAGAGGTGAGCTTCCAGAATCAGGAGACAGCGTAGACAATATAGTTAACTCATTATTAGGTTGATATGGCAAATAAAGCAAACTTAGATGTATCGGAGAGTTTAGACATCACGATTAAACGTGGTGACTCTTTTGAAATGGGGATCAACATTAAAGATAACGGAGGGGTTAACCTGCCTCTTCTTACTGACGACTACAGTTTCGTTATACAGATTAAAACACCTTTGGTTTCTGCTAGCGCCTCAAGAAGGCAGAAGTCTAAAGTTCAGACCTCTCAGAGAAGTTTAATAGCTGCTTCTTCGCTTGAAGAGTCTAAGACTCAGGACACCCCTACAGACAAAGAAGCGGACGCTCCTATTTTCACCTTTGAAGGTAGGGATGATAACGGAAACGTGTCCCTAAGAGCTACAGCCTCAAGTACTGCTTCTTTACCTGTAGGTTCATTTGTTTATGACCTTCAGTATAAATTTATTAAGAACGGGTTCGAAAATGTAAAGACGTTACTTAAAGGAAACTTTATCGTGAACGAAGACATATCCACACCCGTATAATGGCAACAGTAAAGGTAACGATAGATAAAGGCCCTAAAGGAGATACAGGACCTCAGGGCGAACAAGGGCCTGCTGGCGCTGACTCTACTGTTCAGGGGCCTCAGGGCCCGCAGGGTGAAAAGGGAGACACTGGTGAGGTTGGATCTACAGGCGCTACAGGCGCTCAAGGAATTCAAGGTCCAACAGGTCCAGCAGGACCAACGGGACCCGCAGGCTCTGACGGCTCTAACGGTGCCGATGGTGCTAACGGTGCTAACGGTGCCGATGGTGCTAACGGACAGGGTGTGCCTCAAGGAGGTTCAGCTGGACAAGCTCTTGTAAAAACGGATGGAGCGGACTACAATACGGAATGGGCAGACATCGCGGTCGATGTTCAGTATCACAATCGCTTCCAAACGGAATCTGAGACACTTAGATCTGGAGCAACCGACACGCTTGAGCTTTATTTCTTTGCTCAAGCAAACGGAAACGGACTAGCTGAATCTGCTTCTAGTGATACCCCTACTGCTGGGTATGATATTAGACGAAAGCTTTGGTACTCGGAAAAAGCACAGGCTGATCCTGACACTTCAGCGGATTGGACACAGTTTACGGCTATTGCAGACAATACAACTTTCACTAATTCCAAGACGGCGCTTCTTGAGTACCTGAAGGACCGAACGGGTGGTACGGTACCGATTAGCTTGAAAATGACGTGGGAGGAGATAGTTCAAGCACCATCATTTACGGGATTGCTAAATGAGAGTTACGGAAGCGGAGCAGCAGCCGCGTATTCCACGCGAAGGCTCAACGGTAGCTACTCAGGCGATTGCATGACCATCCGCAGAGCGTCCGATAGCACAACTCAAAGCATCGGATTCGTGGGCGAGGAAATCGATGAATCCGCAATTGAGACCTTTTGCACGGGAACAACGTGTACAGTTCAAGTTTGGCGGGATCAGTCAGGCAATGGTAACGACGCGGAGCAGACAGACCCAACGAAACAACCTACCATTTACACGGGCGGGCAGCTTGTAAAAGAGGGCGGGCGATTGGCGTTGGACTTTGACGGTAGCAATGACGCTTTAACGAATACAAACTTAACAACAAACAGCAACGAGACTTTTACAATCGTAGCAAACTACAACAACGCTTCTTCTTCGGGGACTTTGTTTGATAGCGCACAGACTGACGAGCATACTGCATTCCTTATACAATCCGAATTTCGCGCAAAGTTTGGAAGTAACACGGATATGAAATATGGAGACGCGGCAACGGGTCAAAAACTGCATT
>Ga0222717_10001711_pt1 | contig 17636 bp, 12 predicted proteins | sample C33_18DmetaG_FD_165053 | JGI IMG/M metagenome (GOLD analysis project Ga0222717, IMG submission 165053) | Estuarine water microbial communities from San Francisco Bay, California, United States - C33_18D | ecosystem: Environmental > Aquatic > Marine > Unclassified | place: USA: California...
CAGTTGCCAGCCGCGACCTGAACCTTCTACCATGGTCGCATCTGCAAATCGGTCTTTGAACAATTTATGGTTCGCAATCACGTCCGATTGCAAGGCCTTGAGTTTCCTCTTTTGCTTGTCCATTTCCGACATGACCATTCCAATTCCGACGTTAACAACGCCTTCTGAAACCGGAAAGAGCCAGAAGTAGCCGGGCAGGACAGAGTCCACAAAATGAATTTCAATGTCACCGACTTGCGACTCGCACCCCTTGACACCCGTCCAATATTCGCGGTAACCAGCGCAGTAGTGGTCGCGGTCAACCATGGGCTCATCGTACGTTTCCTCAAGCATGGACTTGGCTACAGGGCAACGGTAACCGGCAGCTCCAACGAGGTTGGATGCGTGGAACGTCAACTCTTCACCACCCCTTCCTCCGATGCGTACAACAACTCCTGAACCGTAGCGAGCATCGCCACTTTTTGGCCCGGGGTCTTCGCCACCGTCACCGTCATCGTAGAGGACTTGACGAACCTCTCCGCCTTGAATTACAGCTCCACCCGCCTTTCGAACGGTTGCCTGAACTTCTCGAAACAGAAGCGTGTCAAATTGTTCTCGGGGCAGCGCATAACCCGCTTCAAGCCGGGCAACGTCTTCTTCAGGAAGAGCGACACGAACTTCATGCCCCTTTGGTGATGAAAAGAGAATCCCAGTGACGCGAAAGTGAGGGGTCTGTTCAAGATGTTCCTTAACGCCCAGATTTTTGACGTGGCTCAAAGATTTACCGCCAACGGCATCTCCGCAAATTTTGTCTCTTGGCCAAATGTCCTTTTCAATCAACAAGACGCGTTGACCGCCCATGGCCAAATAGCCCGCAGCAGATGCTCCTCCAGGGCCACCACCAACAACAATCGTGTCGAATGAAGCTCCGTTTTCAGGAAGTTCTCCCGTGTCAATGGGGCTGTTCCAGGCGACTGAATCAACAGCAGATACACCGCTCATGAAGACTCCACAGAAGGGGCACTCCTTGAGGATATGCGTTGTTCACGAAGATGAACCATCATGCTCATGACCTCCATGCATCACCCAGCGAGCATGGGGGAGGGGGGAAAACTGACGGCTTCTCTGTCAAATCCGACGCGAAGGACCGCTGCACTTGTCTTGCTCAGCGTCACGCTGGTTTGGGGTGCAACATTCATTTGGATGAAGCAAGCATTGAACGCTCTTGAAAGCGAATTGGAACTCTATGGGACCGTCCCTATTGTCGCTTTCTTAGTTGGAGCACGTTTCTTCATCGCCATGGTACTGCTGTTAACGTTCTTTTCCAACGCACGTTCGGCCGTGAAGGAAAAAGAGTTGTGGCGCGGGGGGATGTTGCTGGGCGGATTGATGCTCGTTGGCTTTGTAACGCAAATGGTCGCTCTGGAAGAGATCAATCCCTCCACATCGGCGTTTCTAACCTCGCTCTACGTTGTGATGACTGCGATGCTCAGCGTCCGAATGACCCAACACCCACCTCGGGCAACGCTCTATTGGGGTGTGTTTCTTGCAACATTTGGAGCAGGATTTATCGAAGGGCCTCCCCATTTATCTTGGGGGTGGGGAGAAATTGTCACGGTGATTTCAGCCTTCTTTTTCGCCCTCCATATTGTCTTCACCCAAACCCTCACGAAACGACTTGACCCTGTTGGTCTTTCACTCACATCCTTTGTGGTGGTCAGTGCTGGGGCTTGGGCCATCATGCTCGTCGCCTCGGGTGAGATTTGGGTGATGATTCCTGCGGTTCTCACGACCAAAGGCGTCATCCTCCCACTTGTCCTCCTTGGAGTTGGAGGTTCGTTTTTCTGCCTTTTAGCCCTCAACATGTTTCAACGCCACATGCATCCTGTACAAGCTGCGATCATCTACGCATTTGAACCGGTTTGGGCAACTGTATTTGGGCTCAGCCTCGGCCTCGTCCCATGGACATGGTGGATCTTGGTCGGGGGCTCTGTACTCCTTTGTGGCAACCTTTTGGTTGAACTGACCACTCCACAAGACGAAGCCACAAAGGAGAACCCTTGAAGGAGAACCCACGTGTGGGAGAGTTGTTGAGGGTCATGACGAACGATAACTCGAACCACAGATTTGCGAGTAAAGCAGTTCACAGCGGCACGCAACACATCGGTGATGCGGTTAACACACCAATCTTTCAATCCTCAACCTACAAGTTGACCGATGAACGGTATGCTGGATGGGCAGCAGGTGCTCAACACACGCTTCTCTATGCGAGACTTTCCACTGTGAATTCCGATGCAGTGGCTCAGAAATTGTCGGCACTTGAAGAAGGTGAAGATGCTGAAACCTTTGCTTCAGGGATGGCCGCCATTTCAACAACCATGCTTTCCTTCCTCAATCAAGGTGACCACATTGTGGCGAGCGCCGATGTTTACGGCGGAACCTACGGCCTCTTGACCGAAGAGTTGACCCGTTTTGGAATTGAAGTAAGTATGGCTAACATGCAGGACCCGTCATCCTATGAAGCAGCCATTCAACCTAACACCAAATTACTCTACATTGAGACGTTAACGAATCCTGTTTTGAAGGTCTGCGACATCCCCGCCATGGTTGAAATCGGGCGACGACACAATCTGATGGTTGTCATCGACAACACTTTCGCCTCGCCCTGGGGCTGCAAACCTCTAACCATGGGCGTGGACTTGGTCATCCACTCGACCACAAAATACCTTGGCGGCCACTCCGATATCATTGGCGGAGCAGTTGTCGGCTCCAAGGAACTCATCGCTCAAATCTTCATGCGTAAGGTCCACTTCGGAGCAAGCCCAGACCCGCATGCATGCTATCTTCTTGAGCGAGGAATGCGAACGCTTGATGTCCGAATGCCACGCATTTGTGACAACGCTGCAACACTTGCAGAACGCCTGTCAAAACACGAACATGTTGACTATGTTCTTCACACCAGCCTTGAGTCCCACCCCGATTACGAGGTTGCGACACGTGTCCTTCCGAAAGGTTCGGGCATGGTTGCCTTTGTTGTCAAAGGTGGAGACGATGCGTCCCTCAAGTTCATGCGTGGTCTTGAGATGATCTACGAAGCAACAAGTCTCGGCGGCGTTGAATCATTGATTGAATGCCCGTTCAATTCCAGCCACATGTTCGTCCCAGAAGAGGTACGTCATTCGGCAGGCGTCGTGCCAGGTTTTGTTCGTCTCAGCATCGGTATTGAAGACGTTGAAGATCTGTGGAAGGACATCAACGACGCCCTCAACGCGCTTTGAACAAACCTTAGGGCGTGGTGATATGGATTGGACTGCGTTCCTTGCCCTACTGGTGTTCATCGTCCCCATGTGCTTTTCACCGGGACCTAACAACATGCTATGCGCCGCCCATGGCGCCCAGCACGGCTTTCGAGCAACCCTTCCTCTGACTTGGGGAATGGTTGTTGGATGGTCAACCCTTGGTATTGCGGTTGGCATGGCTACTGCTTCTATTGAGTCAAATGAAGCGGTGTTTGATGCATTGACGTATGCCGGAGCGGCTTACATTGCTTACCTCGGCATTTCAATTGCTCGCAGCCAGGCCAAGTCCTCAGGGGATTCCAAAGAAACGCAACGCCTGGGTTTTCGCACGGGAGCGGCATTGCAACTTGTGAATGGAAAGGCATGGGTTCACTTTCTCGCTCTTATGGCGGCATGGGGGACGTTGTTCGGTGAGGGAATAGGAAGCAAAATCATCCTCGTTACAATCAATGCACTGGCAGGGTACCCGGCAGTACTGACTTGGGCCATGTTCGGAACGCGCTTGAGCACCATGCTGAATTCACCCCAAAATGCGAGGCGGCTCAACATCAGCCTCGGTCTTTCTTTGGTTTTAGTAGCCATTTGGGTTGTTATGCCCCACTGAAGAATCATTCTCCAATCAATGTGCGAAGGGCCGAAAACGCCTCACGCCATGCATCCTGACAGGCAGCGACCTCATCTTCATGAGCGGCCAGCAACGCTTGCCCGGTTTCGTGGAGATGTTTTGTGGCCGGAAACCATACCCCCCCACGATCGCGCGCATTTGAATCAAAATGCCACTCTTGCCCCGTTGAACGATTGACAGCAACAAGCCATGCCCATGCTGCCGAAGAGCGGTCGATTGAATCGTGGCGCCCCGTGGCTTCACGTTCGACCGACCCCATTCCCAAAGTCAGTCCTTTGACCGTGAGCGTGTGAATCATTGCAGCAGGACCATCGTTTGATTCCAACGTTGGGAATCGTGCCTTTTGCCGGGCAAGTTCTGTCGCTTTATCCAAACCTTTGAGGAATTTACCAAAAGGCTTCGGCGTTGAATGTTGCTGTTCCCATATTGCGGTAGCTTCGTCACCTTCAAGACCGAGTCCTGCAAGACTTTTCTCTCCGTGAGTCTCCCAAAATGCGGAGAGAATATCCCCACAGGTCACGCCTTTGAGGATCCGGATTCCACCACTTTCACGTTGTTCCGTCGTTCCTTTTTGCTCAATTCGAAGCGAATCGTTGTCTTCGTGAGGGTGTTCTATTGCAGCACGAAGTATGTGGGCGGTAAGCGTACGTTCGTCAGGTGAGCCTGCAAGCGCCTCCAAAGCTCCAGTGATCGCTTCAACATCGGTCCCGGACATCCAAGTTTCATCGATGAGCAGGCCGTCTTCAATCCCTTCAAGTGTGGTGGATTTAATGGCGTTAGCCATCACTCCTTCGTTCAAGGTCAGCCCCTGCCATGCATCAACAACCCGTTCGGTGCCTTCGCTGCAAGCCTCTGGGAAGGTCTTGTCCTCAGGCCATCCTTTTGGAAGATAAAAGGCCTCAACCGACAAAATGGATGGGAGTAGGGGGGGTAGCATGGACAATGCAAGGTGATGAATAAACGACGCATCTTTCTTCGAGAAAGAGTTGAGGGATTCAAAATCAATTCCAACGACTGGGCCGTGATGGAAACGTAGCGTCACAAATCCTTCTTCGCCCCCCTTTCCTTCCATAACAGCGGCAGGGTCCAGCCGTTCTGTGACCCAGACCGTCTTTCCGTCAACGGTTGACACGGTCATGTCAAATCGTGAGCGCTTGAGTACATCAGCTAGCCATTCTTCTGGCGGATTTGGATTCGGGCCAGTGCAAACAAACCCTCCTTCCCAGCTGAAGAAATACATTCCCTTCTTCGCGTGGTCTTCCCACGGAAGCATGCGGAGGGTGAGGTTAGAAAAGTTCTGTATCCCGGCGAGGTAACCCGGCTTCCCATCTCCTCGTCGGACATAGGAAGCAGAACCAAACGAGCTGGAGTTAAATTGCCCAACGAGTGTAAATTGCTCATCATGAGACGCGTGGAGTGAGCCTGCGAATGCTTTGGCAACAGGGTCCCCCCGGCGCGCCATCATACGCTTCGAGAGCCAACCGAGGTCGTCCTTTTTCTTGATGATGCGCTCGATTTCCTTCAGAGTTTTTGTGACAGGGTCGGTGCGCCCCCAACTCAATTTTCCTTTGAAGTTCATCGCAGGAAGATGGCCACGAGGGCTTTCTTGGAAGGCGCTGAGTTGGCGAGCGAGTTTTTTGGCCGTGGCCTCGTTGGCTTGCTTCGTCCCACGCATTTTCATGCGCTGTTTTTTCTGACCTGGAAATTCCACTTTGGATGGTCCCGCCATGATACTCCCCAAACGAAGGGGGAGGGCTTGAGTGTTTGAGGCCTTCTCTTTGTTGGCATCTTATTGAAAAGCACTATCAAAGAGAGCGATTACCGAAGATCATGGTGACTGCAACGCTTCTGGGAACCGCTCAAGACGGGGGACTTCCTCAAGCAGGATGCCAGAAACAATGCTGCATCAACCTGCCTCAGAGCGCCCACCGCTATCCGGTCAGTTTGGGGTTGGTTGACCAACAAGGGAACGGCCATCTCATTGATACAACCCGTCATTTAGCAGGCCAGTTGTCCATTTGGAAGCACCCACCTCTTTCATCCATTTTTTTGACCCACGCTCACTTTGGTCACGTTGACGGGCTGGGGCTTCTTGGCAAAGAGACCATGAATGCACACGGCCTCAACCTCCACGTCTCTTCATCGATGTTTCATCTGATGGAGGAAACCCCACAATGGGCTCTCATGCTTGCTCAAGGCGTCTTTTCAGAACACGTGTTCATGCACGATGACCGCATCATTCTATCAGATGAATTGAGGGTTGAACCGGTCCACGTTCCTCATCGAGCAGAACTCTCCGACATGCACGCCTTTGTTGTGCGCGGGCCAAACCATTCCCTCCTCTATTTGCCAGACCACGACGATTGGGACAGTACGCTAGAACGGCACCAATGCACGTCCATACGTGAATGGCTGAACGTTCTTGAGGTCGACATCGCTTTGATCGACGGTACTTTTTGGGACATGGACGAACTTCCAGCGTTACGACAAAGCAACGTCCCCCATCCTCCAGTGTGTGATACATTGGACCGACTTGGAAATCGCACAGAAGGCGACCCAGAAATTCTATTCATACACTTGAACCACACCAATCCGCTTCATGATGAAAACAGCGAAGCTTCAGAAAAAGTCCAATCCATGGGCTGGGGTGTGGCAAAGCAGGGCCAGCAATTCACGCTGTGACGGCTTCAATCGTGTAGTCAAAGACAACGAGTTCAATCGTGTATGTCACTTCTTCACCGTTGTCTTCATTTTCTCCAGAGACACTGCACGAGTCTCCCTGTGCTGCAACTGAAACTTCAACCGTGTGGTCGCCAAGTCCCGCACCCATAGAATCCACTTGTTCCATGATTTCATTCATTGTTAGCCCGGAAACGATGGCCCCAACCATCGATGAATTATACCATTCAGCGGTTGCGTTGTGAGAGCCACTGCCGTCGCCATTTTGCCCATCAGCACTCGTAGAGAATTCGAGATGAGAGGCCGTTCCCGAAATGGTGTCGGCTGCAGTTTGTGAGAAGCAAGGAAAGCCTTGCGGCTGTTCATCTTCCCCGTAGGATAGGCTGACTCGCAGGCCAACGATATTGAGTTCATCAGCATCATCAATTGCGTCGGTATTGTAGGTCTGAGTCCACGGCGTCCCGTCTGCCACGTATTCTGAACTTGAATCAAGCAACACATAGGAAAGTTCTCCGTTCACTTGGTAATCCCCCACAACGTTTCCAGATGATGATGAAGAACTTGGTCCGAGTTTCATATAACTGGCTTCTACAGTGGCAGTGAGGAGCAAGACAACGACACCTCCGATGATGAGTCCGTTTTGATTCGGGACGGCGTAGCGCCCGAACGGATTGCTTACTGAAGAATCACGTAGGGCGCACATGGCGAAGTGAGCAGCAAATGCAGCTCCCATGCCGGGTACAGAGGGGAAGATTCCATCCGCCCCGCCGTATCCAAGCAGGGTCCAAACGACCACAGCGCTCATGGCTGACATCATCATGGTGCTCGAGTGGAAGGTATCGGGTTCGTAGCCCATCATACGCACCAAAATGAGTGGGACAAAGATCCCTCCCAAGCCGTAGACAGCGAGAACAACGAGTTTGAACACCGAATCTCCAAATCCAGGGAATTGCTGTCCAACGAGGGAAATCAGTGTGGCAAATACAGCAACGGCAAGCGTCACCCGCTTCGTTGTCTTGTGGTCTTGGCTCCATTCCGGGCGAATGTCATCGGTGATGGCAGCGGTGCAGGCAAGAACTTGGCTGTCTGCAGTGGACATGGTCGCCGCAAAAATCGAAGCTAAAATGAGGCCGCCGAGGAACGGACTCAATTTCTCCATAGCCAGAAGCGGGAGGCCCGTTTCTGCCCCTGAGGTGCCCAATTCAGGCAACAACACACGGCATGACAAGCCGATGAGGAACATCAGGATGATGAATGGTGTCTGCCAAACGAAGAACCAAACCATGGCTTCTTTGCGAGCCTTGTCGTCTTTGAGGGTCATGACTCGAGATACCACTTGGGGCTGTCCAGCAACACCCAAACCCCCTAAGAAGAAAGCAGCAATCCACAGCGTTGCACCAAACTTGAGCCCTGACGGGAAAAAGTTGGTCATTGCAGGGTCAATAGCATACAACTGATCGTTGAGTCCTGAGAACCCCCCCGTCGCTTTGAGTGCAACAAGGCACAGAATGGTCGACCCAACAATCATCACGCAAGATTGAGCGGCGTCCGTCCAAATGGAAGCTCGAATCCCACCCGCATAGCAGTAGGCCACGACCAGCACAAAACCAATGAGAATCCCAATCGTCGGAGACCAATTAAGCATGGTTTCGAGTGCAACCCCTCCAGCAGTCAGTTGAGCCGCAGCGTAAATTGAAAGGAAAAGCACAGAAAGCACTCCGGCTAGTTTTGCTTCAGGTGAGCCACTGGTGCTCGAAACAAGGGATGAGAGCGACCGGATTCCACGGGTTTCGCCCTCCTTCTGAATGTATTTGTAAAGCCAAATCCATGCAACCAGTTGCCCGATGGTAGAAACTGCGGCGATCCAGATTGCTGAATATCCTTGAAGAATAATAAAACCGATGAAACCAATGAACATGTAGCCCGAATTCCAAGTGCTTACAGCTGACAATGCTGCAAGGGCAGGGTGCATACCACGGCCAGCGACGAGGTAATCGTCCGTTGTATCTTCCTTGACACGCATTGACGCAAGTCCAACGCCGGCAAAAAAGAGCATGAAGAGCAAAAAGGAGAGCAGTAAAAGTATACTTTCCGACATGGCTCTCTCTACTCCTTGGCCCAACGAAGCAACGCTTTCTCTTCAACTTCACCCGTGGCTGCTGGGAAAACAATGCAATTTAGACGACCGCCGGCTTCGTCTTTCAGACCATCAACGGTTGTCGAAACAATTCGTTGGTCGCCAGTGCCCATATCGGAACACAACACAACTCGTATTTTGTGCACATCTTCACCCACAAACGAATGCAGGGCTTCTTTCATCATCATGTCTGAAGGACTGTCACTTGAAAATTCACGTTCAGACAAACCCTGTTCAATTTTCTCACGCATCAATACAATCGCTTCAACTGCATCACTGGGATCCATTGGGCGCTGGTCGCCAGTCCCCAGACCGGTGGGGTCGAGGTCGAGGAGAGCCAGTGTATGCAACCCAGTAAATCGGTTGAGGATGATGGTTTCAAGGGGTGATGTTGCGACCCATCCGCCGTACGGATAAGTAAGGGTTGTTTGGCGGCCAAACCGATAGTTAGAGAGGCCGATTGCGCCGGTGACAAGCGTGGTAATCGAGATGCCGTGAAACACAAGGCACTCAATACCAGCCTCAATCGCTTGAAGTTGCAGATCCACATGAGTGGTTGCTTGCAGTGGGTCTCCAACGACCAAGAGGGCCACGAGCGAAGTGGATGCGAGGGCAAACAACTCCTCCGGTTGCTCAACCTCGGGTCGCATGACGCGCTGAATTGGGCCGATGGTCTGTTCAAGCAGGCTGAGTTCCTCATCCGGCCATAAAGCGGTGTAGGCCTCATACCTTCGGTGTGCAGCGGCAGTGGCCGCTTCTACGGCTTCAAGCGTCATGGCTCCAACGCTTCCCGGCCCCATTCCGACAAGCAGAAGTCCGGTTGAAGGAAGGTTTTGTGCTGTTGTGGAACTCTCCGCCATGCTCAAACCTCCCGTTCGCTTGGCTTGAGCGAAGGCCATGCGTCATTTGAGAGTGCCGAGTGCGGAAACTCAAGATTGGTTGGCCTTGTGCCGCTCGTCAAATTGGTTGCTCACAACCGCCGGAGTCGTTCGCTTAGAAGGTGATTTCAGAGGAATTCCGCTTGTTGAACATGCGCCATCGGAAGCAGACGTTTGTTGGAACGGACATTTGCACATAGAGGTAGAGGGGAAAGGCAAGGGGCCGGTGCATTGGACCGAACGCCTGCCTGAGGCACTGCAAGAGTTGCCCAAAGACACATGGCCATCAGCCTACGAAATACAAGGCGATGTTCTCATCGTCAAACTCGAAGGACCGGCAGCGGCCCATGGAGAGGACATCGCACAAGCTATGCTAGAACAATTGCCCAACATCCGGCTCATATGCGCGGATGAGGGAGTTAAGGGGGATTTCCGCGTTCGTGACTTGAACGTTCTAAAAAGCCGAGATGAAACCGAACACACCCGGACAAGGGTGCGAGAACACGGTCATTTTGTCTGGGTTGACCCTGCAAAGGCCTATTTTTCAACGCGATTATCAAGCGAACGGGAAAAGACACTGACTTCCATTCGTAAGTTGAGGGCTGACCTTGGCCGCCCCCTTGTTCTCGCTGACCCTTATGCAGGAGTAGGGCCTGCCTTTCCTCTTCTTTTTGCAGAGCCTGGCTTGATTGATGGATGCCTTGCCGGCGACTTGAATCCAGACGCCGTTGAACTCTTACGAATGAATGTTGATTACTGGCAGTCGAAGCGTTCGGACGGGCCTTTGAAACGGACGGAGATCATTTGTGCAAATGCTTTGCTGTGGAGCGATAACCCAAACCTCCGTGAACAGGCTGACGTTTTATTGGTCAATTTACCTCACGATAGCCTTGACCACCTGCCTACCCTTTTGCCGCTTTTGCGACCGGGCAACCCCGTTATGATTCGCGGTTGGGCCATCCGTGAACGGGAACATCTTTCCGAAGATACAGACGCTCTCCGCCAACTCCTAAGCGACAACGGGGCAAACGAAATTGAGGTCGACCTCTCTGAAATTAAAGGGTTTTCAACTTCAAAGTGTTTTGTTGCATTTGAGTGCCGATTTACAATATGAACCAAGCGTTCACTTCATGAAGCCCGCCCGCTTCGGAGTCTCATGGACAACATCGTGAAGTGCGAATGCGGAGCAAGCATTGACATCGCCGGTGCAACACCTCGTAAGGACGGAACCAAGGTTTGGTGCCGAGTTTGCGGGACGATAACGCTCCATCATCGGCTCTGAATTATTCATTGTGTTCTTCCGTTCGGTCTTGGCGCAGTCCTGCCAGTCCGACCAAACAAAGTATTTCGACAAGTCCTAACGGGACCGGCAAGAATTGATTTGAATCAATGCGTTCTTCAACGGGCGGGTTAAACGCCATTGAGATGTCGTAAGCATCGGGTTCAATCATGAACCAATCCAAATCACGAGGCAAATCAGCAGTCATGAATTCATGGTCTTCTTGATTGACCAAAAAGTCATCCTCAATTCGTATTCCGAACCACCCATCCAAGTAAATTCCAGGCTCGATGGTGATGGCATCGTACGGTGCAAGCGGTTGTTGATTGTATGAAAGCCCAAACAAGGGGTCGTCGGTTCCACCTGAGAGCAACGGTGGTTCGTGAACGCAGACTCCAAATCCATGACCGAGGGAATGGATGAAGTTCTCTCCAAAGCCCTGTTCTTCGATGTGGGCGCGAGCAATATCGTCCAAAGCCCATGCGGGCGTACCTGCTTCAATCAGTGGAAAGGTGAGGTTTTGGGCATCGTAAACGGCCATGTAAGCCTTGATAATGGTTTCATTTGTTGTTCCACCGACGACGTAACTTCTCGTGACATCGCTGACCCAATCGTTGACTCTTGCGCCAAGGTCAACTACGACAACATCCCCAATTTGGACCTGCTTTGGGCCAGCCCCATCGTTTGCTGGGTCGCCGTGCGGAATTGCTCCGTTTGCACCGGATGCGACAATTGTGGAAAAGGATGGCCAGTCGGGGTTTGAGCCGTTTTCGATCATGGCCCTGTCGATTTCATCCGCAATGGCTCGTTCACTGAGTTCGGCACCCATCAGAACCTGCCATAGCATTTCACGAGCCACGTTTTGCCCGATGCCCGCCAACCGTACCGATTCACGAATGGATTCATCTTTGTTGGGAGAGATGCCGGTTGGTGAGGGGAATCCGCCGTTGAGTACTCGCTCCACTTCGGTTTCACACGCCATTGCAGGAGGCAATGTAGCTACCAATAGAGAGAGAAGCACCCCTATCATGATACCTGTGCGCATGGTTTACCGAAAACCCCCTCCCTCTTTGATGCATCGGCATGTTCATGGTCGTCCCTCTACCGCCAAGAGAGGAAGGTGGCGTAGATGTCAGAAAAACCTCTTGTGATTGACGTTGTTGACAACGGTGGACAATGGACACACCGAGAATGGCGCATGCTACGGTACCTCAAAGTTGATACAAAAATCATTGAGAACACCACTCCCGTGAGTGAAATGCGTGAACTTGACGGCCTCATTCTTTCCGGCGGAGCAGCACGAGTTGGATTGACCGGAGAGTTGGGAAATTGCGCAGCATTTTTGGATTTGGACATTCCAATTCTTGGAATCTGTGCAGGCCATCAATTCATGGCTCGACATTATGGGGGAGATGCACGCGAGTCTCCTGAGCCGGAATTTGGGGCGATGGAAATCAATCTAGTACAAGGCGGCGGGAAAATCTTTGCAGGCACCCAACCAACCCAAACGGTTTGGGAGTCGCACAACGATGAAGTCCATGAGGTACCAGAGGGCTTCTTTGTCACAGCGAGCAGCCCATCCTGCAAGGTTCAGGGTATGGAAAACGATGCAGGGAATCGCTTTGGGCTCCAGTTTCATCCCGAAGTAAACGATTCTGAATTTGGAAAAGAGATGTTTGAAAATTTTGTCCGGGTTTGCCGAGAAAACAAAGAAAACCTCCAAAAATGACCTCATACCTCCGGCAATAGACTTAATATGGACAAAAACAGCCCTTAGGGTAATGTCCGTTAAACGACGCACTCAATCCGGCCTACTTGTGACCCTACTAATGCTGATTGCACTTGCTCCACTTACCATGGTTCAAGCACAACCCGCAGCACCATCAGAATTCTACTACGGTGTTGAATATGACTGGTCAAGCCTTGACGATGATTTTTCCAACCTCAGTGGGCTCAACATCGATGAGCTATTGATTGAAATTATGGATGACGCTGATGAGGCTGGCTTCAACTTGGATGTTGGGCAATTAACCACCGGTTCATCCAACGTTTACGTTCACCAAACAGAAGACATCACCATGCAGACCATCCAAGACGGTAACGGAGACGATATCGAGGTTTGGAGTCGAACCAGCGATGTCGTTCTACGACATGGTATCATCTTCAATGGGGTTCTTCTGACCGACTGGAATGAAAATGCATCATTTGGTGGCGATGACAATTCTTTTGATATCGATGTTATCAGCCAATTCCAGAACGTCCTCACCGTGGACATGCTTTACACAGAGTACCTAACTGACGACTACAACCTCGTTGGCGCAGACATGGACCTTGACATGACCGTAAGTGCTGATATGTCACTTGATGTTGACATCGCACTGGAAGGTGGCGGAGAGGAAATCGCTGTTGACTTTGCTACGGGAATCAGCTTTGGGTACAGCATGGAATCAACCGATGCAGTTTGGCGTCTTGACGCTGAAAGCCCAATCTACATTGAAGCATCTGACAACTCAGCGACCCACTGGCATTGCGCTGAGGACGAGTCAGACTACGGAGTTTGGGGCGAGTGGGGCGAAGTTGAGGTTGCTGACCTCTGTGGAGAAATCGATGGAACTTACACTGGCGCAGCCGATTATGAAATCTACTTCACAGGACTTCCAACCGAAGAATTTGGACTTGACTCAGGAGAATTTGATTTGACGGTTTCCGACCAGTTCTTGCATTCCGGCGACTACGAAGGGGCGTTTGAAGGAAATGGGGACCTCTCAATGGAACAGGACATGGAAGGGGACGACTTTGAGGTTGACCTCGGAAACGGTGAGACCGTTGACGCCGTGGCCTGTGTTGACTGCCCTCCAGGCAATCCAGTGATGTTTACCATGATGGGCAATGTTCTTGCACAGAGCACCCTTTCTTTCGGAGAAGAAATAGGCGAAGACCTTCAAGCGAGTTTCGAGGATTCCATCGTTGATACCATCCTTGACGAATGGGCATCCAGCCTTGCAGAAGGTAACGATGACGGTTATGAAATGGACGAGTGGCAGTGCGATGATGGTCAGTGGATCCCAGCATACTGGGTCAACAACGGCTACGAGGAATGCAGCGACGGGTCCGACGAATCCGACCTTTACATCAACACTTACAACTACGGTGAGTCAGAGGTGTATCATCAAGGGGAATTCAATACCGATGAACTTTCCGATCTAGGCGTTAGTATGTTCACCTGTGCCGACTTAAATGAAATCAATTGGGACTCTGTTAACGATGGAGAAAACGACTGTAACGGTGGCGAAGATGAACAAAATCAAGACGGCACTCGTATGTTTACTTGCAACGATGGAACTGAGATTTCATGGGACCTCATCAACGACTACAACAACGACTGCTCAGACTTAGAAGACGAAGGAGCAGCAGCCTTGTACCACTTCCAGATCACTTCAAGTTACTCCGATGGAACAGTGTTTGGACTGGAAGACTATACCATTTGCGAGACCGCTACCGGTTACGGCTGCGATTACTCCTCCTATGATTCCTATTTTTACGCTCAACACGGATTTTCAGCGGAAGAGCACGGGCCGCTTGATTATTGTGCTAACGCAATCATCACTACCGGCTCAGGCGACGTCGTGATGGAAGCAGATACAACATGCAGCGACATATGGGTGGGCCATTCCATGCAGTGGGCCGACCTAAGTTCCGAAGGAATGACCCTTGATTGGGGTGCCTATGTTGAAAACAATGTACAATCGAATGACGCTGAACTGCACTTTAGCATTCAAGATGACCAAGGAACTGAAATTCACTCAGCAACACACCAACTTAGCGGAGAGGGATGGGGAGAGGACTTCGACGGCACATACGATGTTTCGTCCGAAGGAGACTACTGTCTGGTTATGTCCCTTACTGAAGAGGGAGATACCGAACCCTATCACACGGACTCTTTGTGTGAAGAAGTGAGTCTTGCCGGCGAACCAAGCGACCGATTGATGACAATTCTAGAAGCATTCAGTGAATCCGGCCTCCAAGATGTTGCTGAAGAGTTTACCGACCAACTCAGTACTACCTTTGAAGACCTTGAGGAAAACGAAGTCCCCGAGTTCCCATACACCGATGGAATGTGGGCTCCGTTGTGGAGTACAGAGCATGCAGCCATTATTGGCGTTGGGCTTTACGCTATGGACGATGATGGAGGCAAGTACGTCATCGCAGGGCCTGAGACCACTGGATACAGCCAGGACCTTCCAATGACGTTCATGTCCATTCGGTACCTGACCGGAGCTCCTGCTGAAGACGCCCAAACTCAGATGGCCGACTTTGAAGACCTTGAAGACATCGTCGATGTTGAAAACCACGACCTCAGTGCCCTTGAAGACGCATTGGAACAGGCTGGTGCCGATGTTTCGGACCTTGGACTTGATGAAGGCAGTAACGACGTCGATGACGGAACTTCAACACCAGACACTGCAGAAGATATCGCAGAAGATGCAGGCCTTCTTCCGTTCATCTCTCCACTTTCAGTGTTGGCTATGGTTGGAATTGCAGCCCTTGCAGGTAGCAACCGCCGCCGTGAAAACAACGAGTGACTCAAAAAGCACGAACGGTAGGCAGCCTCCATGAGGCCACCCCGACCGCGCGCTTTCGCTGGCTCGGGCGCCGTGCGCTTGACCCTCACTGCGTTGCTTGCAGTCCATGTGTTCATCTCTGCATGGTTGGTTGCAACAGTCGAAGCATCCTACACAGAAGGGCGCCCAGCACCAACAGAGTTTCATTCGCTGGTGGCGATCGATAATGAACAGACGCTCATCGATGTTCGTGTTGAGAGAGCAACCTCATTCGTTTTGTACACGCTACAACGTGACGACAGCGCCACTGTGCCAGCAAATTCAAGCGATAGCGACAACACAACGGCTGTTGATGATTCAGCAGAGGGAGAAGACGCTGCGCCAGAAGGAAGTGAGAGAGATTGGCTCAAATTTGGCCGTGATTTCATCAAAATATCCCTCGCCATCCTCGTTATGAGCGAACTTGTCATGATGGTTTCATGGAAGTGGCGCCATTATCTGCGTGCCTTTGCTTTTGCATTGACTCTCGTGGCCTTTACTGCGTTCCCGTTGTGCTATGTCGCAAGTTTGGGGGAGGGTTCCGATGGAGATTCAAAAGCAGGCAGCGCGCCGGGGGCAGAACTGGAGACCCAATCTTTTGCTCATGCAGAGGACTCCTTTGGGATTAAACCGATTTGGCTTGGGTTTGAACTTCAAGCAGACTTCTCAGGATACGACCTTGGTTTGGTTGACGAAGAGGACCGGGCAGGTGTAATTGCTCAGCCGCCGGAGGAAAATGAAACGGGAGCGAAATCTTTTGTTGCCTTTGAGTCAACCTTTAATATTGAGCTCGGGAAGAATTTAGACACGCTCCTTGTACTTCCATTGATGTGGTATTTTCTGCCTGCACGGCCCATAAACCACGAAAAAAAGACATACGAAACTCACCTTGAGGAAGAGTGAGGCGCCCACTCCGGGAATTGAACCCGGGTCGCAGGAATGACAATCCTGCATGATAACCTCTACACCAAGCGGGCAGATTTAACCCGTCGGGGGCGCAACCGCTATTTAAGCCGCGCCATGTGGGGGAATTGGGTGCTACCATGGCGAAACCGAAAACATCAGCAGAAATCGCACGAGAAGAAGCTGAAAATAACCAATTAGAGAACATGCTTGGCGGCGCTTTTGGAGACATTTCAGGCCTTGAAAAATCGCCAGAAGAAGAAATCCAGCCCGGACAAGCAAGTGAAGCACCCCCGGCAGAAGTCAAATCTTCTGCTGAAGAAGCGCTTGATGAGACGCCAGAACCCTCAACCCCTGTTCAAGAACCCGCCGAGGACCACCCCAAATCTCCGTCTGGGCCGCCAACGGGCCCACCCAGCGGTCCACCATCCGGTCCACCATCCGGGCCGCCAACAGGTCCACCCAGCGGACCACCATCCGGGCCGCCATCAGGTCCACCCAGCGGTCCACCATCCGGGCCCCCATCAGGTCCACCCAGTGGCCCACCCGCCGCATCACCGCCTCAGGAAGCACCAGAAGAGGCCCCCATCGAACCCTCTGTTGCCGAAAAAACCGCTGAAGTAGCCGCTGCTGCTCCTGTTGAAGAGGACGTCTTAGAGACCGAAAGAGCCCCAGAGGTCACAGAACCACTTCTTGAGGCAGAACCCGAACCGACCCCCGAACCTCAAGCCGAAGAACCGCAAGAAACGGCCACCTTGGCTGAGGAACCTTCAGAAGAACTGGAAATCACTCCGCCATCTCCTGAACCATCAGAAGCCATGCTCATCGCACTTGCAGAAAAGGAAGCGGAGCTTGAGCGACTTCACATGGAGAATGCCCGATTGCGTCAATCGGTCGTCGGAGCGACCGAAGTCATCGAACAATTGGAAGAGCCCCAGATGCCCCCCCTGGTTGAAAACAACATCGTCATCCCAGCTCACGTCGTTTCAGACTTTGTACGTATGGGGAGGCAACTTGACCGAGAACATCTGATTCGAGCAACCATGGGGAGTTTGGCGATGATTTCTCCAGACCAACCCAACATCATGGTGTCAACACGTCATATGGCTATGCTTCCAAGAATGAATGAGCGAAGTTTGTGTGCAGGCCAACTCGGCGGCACTTCACCGCGAGGATCACCATCCGACTGGCACGTCATGGAAGTCATTCTTGCATCGGTTTCTGTCGTTACTGGCGGCCCTGCAGCAGTCATTCAC
>Ga0222717_10001714_pt1 | contig 17631 bp, 18 predicted proteins | sample C33_18DmetaG_FD_165053 | JGI IMG/M metagenome (GOLD analysis project Ga0222717, IMG submission 165053) | Estuarine water microbial communities from San Francisco Bay, California, United States - C33_18D | ecosystem: Environmental > Aquatic > Marine > Unclassified | place: USA: California...
AGGGACACAAGTTCAAAATCAAATGTGTATATGACAAGCAAGGTAAGTATTTGCAGTTTCCTTCACGTCCTGTACAGCCTTTCTGTTTACCTCAAGACTCTTCACAGCAGTTAGTTGTAGGGTACAGGGATAACATTACTCCTGCACAACCAACCAACGAAGCAGAGATTAGTTCAAATACTAGTACTTCTACTGCAGGAGATACTTGGTAATTCATTCAATCAGACATTATAAAGGGGGCTTAGAGCCTCCTTTTTTGTCTCTAAACTATAGTAAATGTATAATTTAAACCCAGTAATAACTAAAGAGTATATCCTAGCAAGACTAGACCAAGCTCAAATATTAGAATATTATTTAGGGATTAAAGTTGACGTCAATGCAAAAGTAAAATCCCCATTACGTAGAGATAATAATCCTTCTTGCTCATTTAAAATGATCAATGGGACTATTTACTTTAAAGATTGGGCGCAAGGGTTCTCAGGCGATTGGATTAAGATCATACAATATAAGTATGGTGTTACCTACGCTAAAGCTCTTGAGAAATGTGCTGTAGACTTTGGTCTAACAAACGGCAGTGTCAACGAAACAGTTGTTAAAAGAGAGTACGAACCAGCAAAACTAGAACCAAAAGAGTCTAAGATAGAAATCAAAATTAGACCTTGGGATCAATACGATAGAGATTTCTGGTCTAAGTATGGAATTAACAAAGCTGTATTAACCCTTTATAATGTATACCCCTGTGAAATAGTATTTTACAACACAAAAGTAGTGTATACAAGACGTAAAAATGATTTAGCATATGCTTATAGATTTGGTCCGGGACAGTATAAAATTTATATGCCTCAACGTAATGCATTTAGATGGCTATCTAATTATAATAGCTGGCAGGGTCTAGAACAATTACCTGAATATGGTGAGCACATTGTAATTACAAAGTCTATGAAAGATGTTATGGCGCTACGACAATTAGGTATTGTTGCAGCTGCTCCTGCTTCCGAAGCAGTAATACCAAATGATAGTATTATGACACAGATATCTAGACGCTTTACAAACATATTTTCTTTTATGGATTTTGACTTAACCGGTGTTAAGATGGCTAATACTCTACTAAAGAGATATAACATACAGCCTTTATTCTTAACTAACGGTAAGTTTGGTACTAAAGATTATGGAGCTAAAGACATATCAGATTACATTGAGATCAACGGAACAACAAAAGCATTAAAACTTATAAACCAGTGTAAGGAAACTTATGCGCATATAGAACAAATATGATAGAAGCAATCGGTTGGCTAACTATAGCCGCAGTAGTAATGGTAGTTGGTAAAGCAATAGCTAAAAAACTATTTCCTGAAGATTGGGAATAACTAATAATATTAATCTTAAAATAAATAAACCATGGATGAAGAACACATAAAAAATATTATTGTCCTTTTAATTATGAAGGAACAAGAAGGAGAGAATTGGCAAAAAGAAATAAAAACATTAAAAGAAATATTAAAAAGAGAGTATGACAACATCAATAGAAATACCACAGTTTATTAAGAAAGTGATGGTATCTAAGTCGCGTAGGATTAAATACTACAAAAAGGGAGGTAAAATCCCTAAAAAGTATGCTAACAACGGATTCGACAAGAAAGGTAGAATGATCGATAGTGAGGGTAACCATGTAGTGGCTAACCCAAGAACTATAGGAACAGCAAAATACCTTACAATCAATGGTCAGCAGCTTTATAATGCTCGTATGAGTCCACACATGAGAAGTAAGATAGTAAATGCCGTAAAAGACAGTTACTTACCTTATGTCAAAAATGTAAAACCTATCAAAAAACTACCTGTATCTATATCTCTTGACTTTTATGACACAGTCAGACAAGCTAATTGGGATTTAGATAATCAGTGGTTATATGGTAAGTGTTTTCAAGATCTAGTAGTCAAATTAGGTATACTACCTGATGACGATATCAAATATATAACTAAAGCGGGTGCTCCTAGATTCTTTCCTGTAGATACAGAAGAAGAAAGAAAACTAATATTTCATATATCAACAGAGACCCGTGATGAAATTTTAAAACATAAATTCTATGATACACTTTACGGGGAAAGTCAGTAATGGAAGAATTGTTCCTGATGATCCTATTATGGTTAACGACGATCTTAATAAACTACATGAAAAAGAGGTAGAAATTACGATTAGAAAGACCAAAACACGCAGTAACCCACAGAACAGATATTACTGGGGCGTTATAGTTTATCTCATTAAAGAGAGATTTAAAGAGCTAGGCTATACACGTACAGATATTCAACAAGACAATGTAAGCAGTCCTATAACAAGGGACGATGTACATATGTTTCTTAGAGAGAACTTTCTAAGAGATGATTGGATTGTACGAGACACCGGTGTAGTAATCGGTACAGTAGCAAAGTCAACTAGAGAATTATCTACAGATGAATTTGTCACATATTTAGAAGACGTGCGTAATTGGGCAGCAGAAACATTAGAAATAGATATACCAGACCCTGACACGCCAATAGATAAGAAAATAGAAATCAAATTAAATCAATAGTAATGGGAAGAATGAAAGAATATTATCTCAATAATTTAGACTGGGAACACGAACACATCAATCCACCACCCATGGAAGAACCTATGTTTTGTAGTGATCAAAGTCCTGCAATAACATGTCCTAATTGTTTTCAAGGACAAATAGACATGAACTACACTAAAAAAGAAGGTGTATGTAAGAGTTGTGGACAAGAGTTTATTTTGATAGACAGTCGAACAGTGAGGTTTAAATAAAACAATAAAGTATGAAATTAGTAAGTAACGCTGACATTCAGCATGTAGGTACTATATCTGAGTCTATAGACTTTGGTATAGACAGTAGTAATATTGGAATATTATTTAGGGGTTTCTCTGATACTTTATATTCTAATAAGATAGGGTCAATCGTAAGAGAGGTGACCTCAAACTGTTTCGATTCACACAGAGAAGCAGGAATTAAAGACGATGTAGTTATATTATTATCAAAAGCGGACCCTCTTACAGGTAAATCAGGTAAAATCTGTTTTAAAGATGTAGGTGTAGGTCTGAGTCCAGATAGAATCAAAAACATTTATTCTAAATACTTTTCTTCTACAAAGAGAGGTACTAATAACGAGATAGGTGGTTTTGGTATAGGCGCAAAGAGTCCTTTAGCTTATACAGACGCTTTTGAAGTTAAAACTATATACGATGGAATTGAATATCACTATATAGTACATAGAGGTGAGCAAGTTCCTAGAATTGAGCTGGTAACTAGTAACGCAACAGACACTAGAAATGGTACAGAAGTTATTTTACCTGTTAGATCAGGAGACGAAGATAAGTTTATTACAGAGTGTAAAAGACAGCTGCGTTTCTTTGATAATATCTCTTACAGAGGTATGGGTATAAACAATAACTACAAAGTTATGTCTGGTAACAGCTGGATAGCAACTGGTAGTACTGGTTATACAGACTTCAAGCTTTCTATTTGTTTAGGGGGTGTAAGTTATCCTCTTGATGCAAATCAAGTAGGTCTTGGTAGATATGGAGATGACACAGATTATTTAGATACATACTCACAAACTACAGTAGCACTTAAGTTTGATGTAGGTGATATTGATGTTACTATGTCTAGAGAGGCTATAGAGTATAACGATAGAACTATACTAGCAATTAAAACAAAGTATAGAAAAGCTAGAGAAGAACTAAGAGAACTTTATTATAAATCATGGAAAGAGGAAACTGACTTTAAACGTTACATAGATCTATGTGAAGAAAACAGAGGAACTCCTACTATACCGGTTACAAAAGAAGAAAGCATTAGCATTGACTTTTGTATACCTGGATCAGATAGACCAGAGTTTGCTCCGTGGGGCATGTCTGTTACACCTTCTGACATTGATTTTATATTTAAAGGCTATTCTGTTAATGATGGTAAACGTAATACTAAGAAATATAGTAACAGCGCTTCTCATCATTTTGCTAGAAAACCTATCACAGCTTTCTTTAGAAAGAGAGGTAAGTTAAGCAGCATTAAGAATGAGTACATAGAACAAGTTTTAGTAGGAACTAATAGTTTTGTTTGTTTAGAGTTATCTGATGACGATACATGGAAAACCACTTTGCAACAAAGTAAAGTAGCCCTGTTAGAAAAATTAAAACCTTTGTTATTGCGTTATATTATAGACAACACAGAGAGTTATGATGATCTTGTAGTTCCTAGTACTTTTAAACCTTCTGTAAAAGCAGTAGCTAAAGCTAAACCTCCTAGAGATTTGGTATGTGCTAGACAACTGCGATGGTACAATGATTATGACAGAAAGCTTGAGTACGTTAGATTTTATAAAACAGAAGCATATTATAAAGATCTAACTAAACTAGTTAACCAGGGTATTAGTATTGTCTATGCGTCTTCAGAAGAAGAAGAACAGCTTAAACGATTGGGTCTTATTTTGTATAACAGTAAGTTTAATACAGGTAAAAACAGACTAGGTAATGATACATATGGACCTCTTTACAATGTTTCTAGAATACAAGTGCATAAAATTGCTAAGTCCCACTTAAAGTGGTATAAGCAAATAGGCGCTCTTACTATTAAGGAATTCTTAGTAAAGAACTATAACTATTTTATGTGCACTAAGTCCATAGAGTATTTACATGGTCTTGTAAAAAAGTATCCTGTTCTATTAGGAGAAGCATCTAATGTATCTCCTATTCCTAGAAAGTATCGTACTGATTTTGCAACTATTATTACAGATGTAAATACTCAGAACAGAACTGATCAACGTGTAGGAAATGTAACAAGACTGTTTCATCATTACAATTTAGTTATGACTGATATTAATGCTACTGCTTATGGTAAGCAAGGGGCTTATTATATGAATGGCATGATAGAGTTTCTTAAGAAGCAGGCAGACAAGTTAGTATTCTTAGAAAAATATTTCTTAACAGAGAATACAACTAGAGACGACAAAGCGGAGGATATTATTAAAAATATTATTCCCCAATTTTATTCAAAAACCAATTTTAAAATTAAAAATTATTTCAATGAATCAAGTATTTGCAATTAGAAGTAACAAAGATGTTACAGCACTAGTAAATGGTAGTAGCTTTTACAAAACAGCTAACACTAAAGAAGAGGCACAAACACTGTATGAACAAGTTAAAACTGTAGCTTTAAATCCCAAAGATCTTTTGGTAAAAGAGTTAATAGAAAAGTTTGATCCAGTGTCTAGAGTGTATAACAACCAAGATCTTGTTAAAGATAGTCTTGGTAATTGGTATTTAAAAGGGTTCAGTGAGCCCTTACCTACCAAACTGTTGACAAAGATGAAATCATTCTTAGACGCAGGTCATCCTATAACTCCATTAGTTAACTTTTGGAAGCTATTGATGTTAAACCCAGCGGAACATGTCAAACGTGATCTTTACAATTTTATGGATCAATATGATTTTCCTATTACAGACTCAGGTTATTTTATTGCCTACAAATCTGTTAAGAAAACAGAGAAAACTTACAAAGCTGTAAATATGTGGGTACCTAAAGAGTACATACAAATGAAAGCCTCTGGTGAAGATCCTAAAGATTACACTGTTATGGATATTGATGGTAAGTTTTCTATTGTGAAAACAGAAGTTGTAGCAGATAGCAATGGTAATTTTATTGCACCTCAGCATGTTGCTGGTAACCTAGATGAAATGTTTAATAGCATGAATGATCTAGGAGGTGATGTAGATGCACCGGAGTTTACTGACTGGCATGGAGGTAGTACACAAATTCGTTTGGGCTCTCCTGTATCTATGCCTAGAAGTTCTTGTGACAGCAATCCGGACAATACCTGTTCTAGTGGTTTGCATGTAGGTGCTCCTGGATATGTCAAAGGATTTGGCGGTGGTGGTGATAATGTTTTCTTAGCCACTTTAGTAAATCCTATGAATATTGTAGCAGTTCCTGCTGATTATTCTTATCAGAAAATGAGATGTTGTGAGTATTACGCATATGGTATTGTAGACTTAAACAATGACATGGCAATTACAACGCCTTATTTCGAACATGATTATAAAACATGGGAATCAGAGTCGCTAGAAGAACAACTAGCAGAAATAGGACAGTATAGTAGTTCTGCGGAGTTGGCAGAAAAAGCTAATATCGTACAAGAAAGACTTGTAATGGTAGCATAATTTAGAAAGAGGGGTCAAGCGTAGTAGTACGTGCAGGGTTACCGAGTCCCAACCCCTCTTTTTATAAATCTAAATTATATGACAATAAAAGAAGCACATACCCGCTTAATAATAAAAGCATTAAACAGAAGTGCCGGACACAGAGCAGATGCAGCAAAATTATTAGGAATAACAGATAGAACACTATATAGGTATTTGAAAGAATATCCTATAATTAGAATAAAAGGTAAATATCGTAGAAATGATAAAAACACAGAAAACAAAAACCCTGGTAACAAAACCAAACAATAATAGCGCAAATTGCATTGCCCCAAATCTTATATACGGATGTTTTGGTGGTTGTGTAAATACATACTGTTATATGTCTAGGTATAACGGGACTAGAGTATATGTTAATGAGAACGTTGATGAAATATTTAACTCTGTAGTAGAGTGGGAAAAGACGTATGACAAAGTACCTGATCAACAGGACCCTGTATACACAATGGTAGACATTGCATGTAATACAGATTTAGTGCTTATGCAAAAGCATATGCCTGAGCCGCTTATAGATTATCTTAAGCGTTATGATGATCACCCACAATTGAATAGTACTATGGCTACTAAGTATCCTAAACTATTAAAGACAGACGTAAATTCTTTCAAAAAACGCCCTCGTATACGTGTTTCTCTTATGCCGCAGGTATATTCTACCGTCGTAGAGCCTAAAATGCAGGATATTTATTCTCGTATTGAGGATATTAATAGATTAAAAGACTTGGGATGGGAAGTACACATAAACTACTCTCCTCTTATATTTCACCATCACTGGGATGAACTTTATGAAGAGTTGTTTCAAGAGGTATCTGCAGTTGCGGGTGTTAACAAATGCGAAGTAATAGTTTTAACTAATCATGTAAATCAAATGGCTAAAGCATCACCAGAAGCAAGACACTTAATGCAATATAGCAATGAAGTAAAAAACAAAAGCGGTGTTATGCGATACCCATTAAAACATAAAAGCAGACTATTAAATGAATGGACAGAACTATACAGCAAGTACTTTCCTATAGAAACAATTAGATATATATTTTAATATGGACCCAGTAGATTACGGAAACCCCGCTTATGATGACGACGAACACACATGTATGCACTGTGAGAAACCAATGAGTAAACCTGGTTATTGCAGTCTCAGTTGTTTTGAAGCGGATATGTTGTAAGATTCAGAAGAATCTTTTATATTGCATACAGAAATTACAGTAAATACAGTTTAAACAGAATTTTATATGGATTATTATCAAAGTAACAAAATCAGTAACTCGTCTTTGAGTTACATAAACCCGGTACAGGGAGGATCGCCAAGAAAGTTTAAAGACTACGTTGACGGAAATCTTAAGCAAGATAGCACACCTTCTTTATATGCGGGCACAACTATACACCAATATTTTTTAGAACCTGAAACTTTTATGGTCTCAGATGTCGACAGACCTAGTGATACTATTGTAAGAATCATTGATAAAGTATATCAAATTACAAGAGGTGAGCTAGATACGGACATAAACTCACACCATGAATTTATATTTGGTTCTGCTAAAGAGTTTGGGTATGGACAATCCTGGAAACCAGAAACATTAATCAAAAAAATCATCGATCAAGGTAAGGACTATTATGACTTCTTACATAGAGCGGATGGCAAGATTTGTATAGACCAAAAGATGGCAGCAATGCTATCTAACATAAAAGAGTCTGTAAACAATCATGCGTTAGTTAAAGAGCTGCTGTTTGAAACACCCGGCGTTAACGAAGAGGATGTATATTGGGGACCAGATGAAGCGTATAAGTCTAAAATAGATAGATACACTTCTAATGCTCTTATAGATTTAAAAACAACATCAAAAGCACTTTCTTTCTTTAGAGACTCGTTTGACTATTACCATTATGATAGACAGCTAGCCTTTTACAAAGATGCTTTAGAATGGATAGGAAAGCCTGTGCAGAAGTGTTTTATTATAGCTATAGAGACAACTGGTTATAATCAAGTACGCGTCTTCGAAATCGGTGAGAAATTAATTGATGAGGGCAGACAAAAATACCAAGCTCTTCTGAATAGGATAAAGTATCACCAAGATACTCAACAGTGGATAGAACCACGTGAGGTCTACGAAAACAAAGGTGTAACTATATTCAATTCAATCAATGATTAAAAGAACAGAAAAACTCAGAGGTAAAAAAGAAGCTCACGACGCATTAGCTAAAGCAAAAGCTCTTGAAGCTCAAAGACGTAAAAATAAAGATACAGTTGGTCCTTTTTATAAGGACGGCTGTATGATTTATTGTAGCAAAGGTCGTGAAGAAGAAGTCTTAGAAAAGTTTAATATAGGCAACGATGAGCCCATTAAACGATATAACCCCTTTCAAAAGAAGAATAAAAATGAAAAAAAGTAGAGCAGAAGATAGAAAAGAAACTCCAGTGTTTACGGGTGTTTTAAAATACTTTCCTGACGCTATTAAATGCATATCAAAAGTTTCGTTACAAGGAAACCTACAACATCATCCAGACAAACCCTTACATTGGGACAAATCTAAGTCTGCAGATGATCTTGATGCATTAGCTAGACATCTTATAGATGCAGGCACAATAGATGACGATGGTATTAGACACTCAGCAAAAGTTGCCTGGAGAGCACTTGCTAATTTACAACGTGAATTAGAACAAGATTTAACAGACCAGCAATGGTATATTGATCAATATAATAGAAACCGTAAGCCTGAAAACCACCATGGAAAAAATTAAAACAGTAATAAAACAAATTGCTTTTTTGAAACAAGTGAGAGGTTTAGATACCAAACGCAGAATTCAAAAATTACAGCAAAAGTTGGACGCCCTAATAAACAACAGCAATGGAAGAAGTAAGAATAAGACCTCTTAGAGCAGAAATAGGTTTAATAAGTTTAGATGCACTAGAACAGATAGTAGTAGAAGCAGGTAGATTAGACATACGTGTCGTATCTAGAAAAAGAGAATACGTACTACACAGGGGCATCTTTTTTATGCTAGCAGTAGCCTATACAAACCAAAGTCTAGCCTCTATAGGAAAATATCTAAATAAAGATCACGCGACTGTTATACATGCAAATAGAACAACACCTTGGACTTTAGCACAGTTTGAAGATGCAAGACTTTTATTTGATAAAATGCACTCTCGTGTAAGAACAATAATAGAGAAAGTTTTAGATGATAAAATGCATATAGAAAAGAATCGGTTATTCGATCCAACTGATTATAAAAATGTATACGACCGTGTTGATCTTCTTATGATAGAAATACAAGAATTAAGAACAGAATTAGCAAAAGATAAAATAGTAGAATATGATACAGCAATCTGACGTACTAGAAATAGTAGACAATTATAATAATAAACTTCTTATAAATAAAACAAGTCCTTATAGTATAAAACTACATCAGGGTAACGAGAATCGAATAAGAGATTTAGGGTTCTTAGTACAAACCACACCTGAAATAGTTGTGTATAAAAAGCACGAAAAAGAATCTGATATTTATAGAAAAACAAAAGCCTGGAGTATACATGCAAGAATACTTGATTTTGCAAATGAAATAGAATACGAAACTAGTAATGCAATATACCGTATTACAACCCAGGAAGCCAAAATAAGATCAGGTAGAATGGTATATAAAAATGCCAGTTATACCTCTAAAGTCTACATCCCAATAAAATATTGGAAAGTAGAATACAAAAACCCTTCTAACCAGAAGTTATATGAATACTTAGGGTACGAATGGTATAGTGAAATTAGAGACCTGTTTGATAAGGACTATATGAAAAGTATAGGTCAATCTGTAACGGCTTTAAGATCAAAAAATTGTGTTTTTCCAGTTAAAGAAGAGGTGTTTAATGCATTTAGACACTGTAGCTTTCTGGATACAAATGTTGTGATAATAGGACAAGATCCGTACCATGATGGAAGTGCTCACGGTTTGGCTTTCTCTATACGAGAAGGTCAGACTAAAGTGCCTCCTAGTTTACGGAACATATTAAAAGAAGTCCAAGATGATTATTACTCCGGTAACTTTGCTTTTAAGAGCGCTCATAGTCCTACACTGACTAGGTGGTCCGAGCAAGGAATACTGCTGTTAAATAAAACTTTGACAGTTAACAAGGGAAAAGCTAACTCACATTCTAATTTAGGATGGGGAAAGTTTACTCAAGATGTTATAGACAAATTAATAAAGTATAAAATAACATCGAAGAAACCTATTGTATTTATACTATGGGGTAAAGAATCACAAAAACTTGCGCCTACGCAAGAAAGTGATTACATTAAGGTTATAAAAGCTCCACACCCTGCAGCAGAAGTGTACGCAGGAGGTAAAGCAGGATTCTTTGGATCTAAGCCTTTTACCCAATGTAATGAGTTTCTAGAAAAATTTAGTACTCAAGAAATAGTATGGTAGGATTTATTAATTAAATATAGTTCAATGCCAATAAAAACTAAAGTAGACGAGATAGATGCAAAAATTGTTAATCTTATCTCAAAAAATGCAAGTATTACTAATGCTGCAATATCAAAAGAAGTAGGTCTAAGTGAAGGTCCTACTCTTATGAGAGTCCGAAAGCTAAGAAAAGAAGGATATATTAAAGATAATAATATGCCGTCTTTCAAAAAATGGGGAATTTTATACTCTTTCTATGCTATAATTTTAATTAAAAATGATAAGCTAGGAGATCTTGTAAATGAACTTACAGATGAGGACCGATGTACTAATCTAGTAGAAGCAGAAACACAACAGAACGCCTTTGGTCTTCTAGCCACTGTTCCTGAACATACTACTTTATTAGCTACATTAAATTTTAAAAATGAAGACAGCTATACTACTTATATGAGTAAGCTTACTTCAAAATATATTGCATATGGGTTTAATGCCCACACAGTAATACCAAAGAAAGAATATTTTACAGCACGTAGAATAAAAGTTTCTTTATAGATAATCAGCCTCGCTATATGCGGGGCTTTTTTCTTTCTTAGTTAGTCAATTTAGTAAAGTTTCTCCAAGCCGTTTCAGGATCAAATTGTACTCCTCCACTATAACCTAAACTTTGTAACACTCTTACTTTAAGTTTACTTTCTCCTTTTTTCCATACACCACTATCTCTTTTATATTCAGCAAACGGATCAGTTAACTGCGCAATAAGCTTTTCAGCCCGTAGTATAGAATTAGTCATCGCTGTAGGTGATCTTAAAATTCTAAGTAAATCTGATACCGCTCCCCAGGTTGGTGCAAATGCATTAATCTCTCCTTTTAGCGTAGTCATTAGATACAATAAATAATAAGCACTTGTTGGTATTTCATCATCATCGTCCTCTGCCATTTGTGACAAGATGCCTACTACAGTGCTAAGTATTGCTAATGTCCCTAGTTCATATAAAGCTCTAAATGCTTTTTCTTTATCTTTAGCTGTTACAGTAGATCGTTTGTATGCATCTTTTAACTTCTCTAATGTATTAGCTTCTGTACTTGTTTTCCAGTTATCCATCATATTATTAATAAACCACCTGTAGAATCCACCATCTACTTGGTTAGTTTCATGATTAACATGTTGTGTTCTATATCTATTTAACAATGTAGGTACAAGGAATTTTCTAAAGAGCTCAAGCATTCTACCTCCTGTAGTCTGAGACAACACTGTCTTATCCATACGTCTGTAGTTACCATTCAGCCTTCTATTCATTTCTCTTATCTCTGCTATTGTTTTAGTTACAAGCTTTTGTGCTTCTGCTTGCTCAGCTTCTGTACCTCCTACTAGTTCCAGTAATCCGGTATTAGGGTTTACATAAAAAGCATTATACAGGTTGTATTTTTTACCATCAAGGGTTACTTCTTTATTTTTAAGATGTGCAATCATAGCGCCTCCTTGTGCAGCTACCTCACCAATGTGGTAATTAATTAATAGTGTATCAGTACTTAAAAATTGTCTCATAGCAGTTCTACCAGATACCTGCTTACCTACTAAGTCTTCAAAGTTACCTTGTATACCATCAAATTTAATTAGCATCTGTCCTATAAAAGATCTGTTACCTAGTTTATTATACTTGTCGTCATACAAGTCTTTTATACGAGTCATCATTTCTTTGTGACCGTCTGCAAACTGTGTTGCATTTATAAGCGTTGGATTACCACGACTTGCACCGGCTTCAAAGAGCTGTTGGAAAGACGCAGTCAAATAGTTACGTGTACCTTTTAAGAAATCAAGACCTAACGTAGTCACAGCTGTATAACTTAGCATTGTATCAACTATTTTGTCTATTTGTATTTCTTTAGTACCAACAGTTACCTTTTCTATTTTTTTAGTCTTACCTAAAAGTACCATTTCAATGTACTTCTCTAATCTCTTCTCTATAATACTTTCTCCTTCTTGTATATCAGATACCTTTTTACCAAACTTAGCTAACGCTGTTTTGTTTAATTTTTTTGGATCTTGTATTTGTCTATTTGCAAACGTATCTTTTAATAGGTATGCAATTTGTAACAATTCATTATTTTTTTCTGATGTTAAAGCACCATTAGAAAACATACTAAGAGATGTCATTACATCTAGAGAAACATCACCAGCATCTATATCATCCATAAACATTACAGGAGCGTACTGCTCTGATTGTTTATCTAATGCTGCTATACCATAAGCAATTGCATCATCTTGATCCACAGTAAACAATCTAGATAATGCCTCTTTAATTTCACTAAGAGTTCCTTTTTCAAGAACTCTATCTAAAGCTCCTTTACGTATAGAAGGCAATGCCATGTTTACACTTTGTTTTTTATATACAAGCGCTAAAGACTCATTGTATATCTCAGTAAACTGTTGGTGTGATCTACCTTCCTGGTTTTTAGGGTTATCATTAATATCATATAACGAATTCCATTTTTTATTTATATAAGACTCGTTGGGTCTAGTTACCATGTAACCAAAATACATAGCGCTGTTTTTACCAGATCCTTTATATTTACTAGTGACTCTTTCTACAGCAATAATGTTTTCTGCCTCTTCTTTAGAAATAAATCCATTTTCTAAAGCTGCTTGTGCATTCATTTGTGAAAGAGCCCAAGATTTAATATCTCCTCCAGCTTTACGTGCAACGTTTTGTATTTCTTCCCTGCTTTTTGCAACAGTGTTATTTTTAAACCATCCAGATTTTCTAAGACCAAATCTTACAAGTTCTTTTTCTGTAGGACCATTTACTTTAGTAGTTTGTAGTCTTTTTAAATAATTTTCTAAACTATCAATAACAAATTGAACTGATTCTTTTTGTTCTAGATCTTTATATGTGTCTAGTTTTAATATTGTTTTATCTATGTCTTCGTCTAATTTTTCTAAGTATGCAATACGCAGATCTAATAAACTAGATTTAAGTTTAGACTCTGCCATTTCTTGTGCTTTATCAAAAGCCGTATCATCGTATTTAGTAACAAGAGTCCACACATCTTTATTACCGGTTGTTCTATTGTTTTTTAATTCAATGATGGGTTCATATATTTTAGATACGTCGTTACCTATACTCTTACCTTCTATTAACGTATCATACGCATCCTGTAGTCTGTTATGTACAGCAAGCATTCTCATTCTTTGCTGGTCATTTAACTGGTGGTTCATATTTATTAGACCCGCAAGTGTAGGATCAGAAGTGGTAGACGGCGATGTAAGCAGATACATAAAATAAGAATCATCCTGCAAACTGTAACGCAATGCTCTTGCAAACGCTTCTTCAGATTGTGGTGCCTGACCTACTAGTAGTTTTAATTTTTCTACTCTATTATTTAATACACCAAGCATTTTAGCTTTTTCTTTTTGTGTTTTAGAGCTAGCTTTAATTTTTTCTCTTTGTTTATTTAGGTGTTCTAATTGTATATCTACATACTCTTTAGTAGCCGGAGCAGATGATTTTACAAATGGATATAATTTTTCAGCAAGTACTGGTATGTACTCGTCCTGTAGTTTGTTACGCATTCTATTTAATAATGCAACAGAATCATTAAGCTTGCTGATCTTACTTCTATTGTCTTTGTCATCTTTTAAATCTCCTGCTTCTATTTGTTTAACAAGCGATCCAGGCAGCTCATCTAAGAAAGTAAAACTGTTTAGTAAAATTCTATATTTATTAAATCCTTCTAAACGTTCTTTTAACTCACGCTTATCATTTGATAAAAATAGATCTAACAGGTCATTAGCTTCTTTCACTTCTTCATAAAATGAATCTACAGATACAAATACGTCTTTAGCGGCTTTAATATCAGCAATTTGTTTTGCTAGTCTAGCCTGTCTGTTTTTAACAAACGTTGTGTTTTTAATATTCTGTTTTGTTTGAGCAAGCTGTGTCTCTAGAATAATAAGAACATTGTTTAATAGGTTATTATAAGGGTCTACAGTATTCATAGACTCAATTTGTTCTGTGCTGTTAGCAACAAACGGTTCTAATCTTACAATAGTAGCCTGTGCTGATTTAAATATAAAGTCTGCAAGCTTACCTTTAGCTTGTTTCTTCATGTCAGTAAAAGAGTTATAACCTAATTCTTTAGCTAGTTTCTCTTTACTTTTAGTTGTAAGATCATTAATGTTGTTAATAGGAGTCTTTCTAGTAATAACTGCTTTACCAAAATCCTTGCTTCCGTTTGTAATGTTTACAACAGCGTCCTGGTTTGGTATTAGTCTACCACTAAAGTCTATATATACAGTAGGATCTCCTGCAGCTAAGTTTGCAACTGCATTTGCATCTACTTTAAGCGCTATGTCATCAAACAGAGTACCATCACTAAGAGCAAACATCTGTTCACTATTTGACTGTGTACCATACTGGAAACCATCTGCTCCTATTAACCTGTCTACAGGTTGTAAAATTTTTGCTAGCTGTTCAAGCTCAGAGCCTTGTTTGATATCAATACCAAACATATTAGCAAGCAGTCTAACAAACTTACTCCACATACTTTCTAGTATGCCTTGCTCATTAGGAGACCTAAGCTCATTAAGATCTTTTATTAGCTTGTTATCTTTGTATATTAGATTTGTTATAATCTCTTCTGCTGCTAGCTCTTCGGGGTTAGGTTGTTTATTGCCTTTATAAATCTTTACGTAAGTATTAAAGAGTTTCTGAATACTTTTTGCATTTTCATCTCCTTTATGGTTTTTAACTAATTCTTTGTACCATTTTAAAACATCACGTCTTAATTGTTTTTGCTCACCGTCAGGTAACAAAGCAAGACCTGCGTGTAATGCTTCTTCTAAAAATTTCTTTTTGCTTAATTCACCTAACTGAATTCTATTTTGTTGTCTACTATAGAAAGTTTTACCGCCTGGAGAATAGTTAACTTGAACGTCTTTAATCTTATCCATAAGATTTGACATTTCATCCGTTTTAAAACCAAACTGTTCTTTCATCTGCGCTACAGTGTAAGTACCTGCAGAAAATACTGGTGTTCTATCTTGTTCTACCTGTTGTTCAGGTAAAGACTCACCTTGGTATTTTTTAGCTTTATTTCTTGCAGCTTTATATGCTGTTTCTAAAGCTTCTTTTTTAGACTTAACCTTACTACTTTGTTGTGTTGCTTCTTGTTCGGTTGGATTCTCAGCTAAATCAAGAGCATCAGAAAATCTTTTAAAACTACTAGCAGGCATGTATTTTATAAAAGAGTTTGCACTAAACTCTAACATACTAGTTGCCATTAAATATTTTAACAAGTTATCAGATAGTGTAGGATGATCTTCAAACAAGTCTTCTAGTTGTCCCATAAGCTGTGCAGATACTTCATTACTCATTTTAGTAAATGAATCTGCTACAAGTACTTTTTTACCATTATCGTTTGTTTCTATTTGTAACAAACTAGTCAGTGCTATGTTGTAGTTATATTTAGGGTCATTTTTAAGTGCTTGAATTTGTTGTATAGTTGCTGCTAAATCTGCAGAACTAGACTCACCGTATTCTTTTATAAACGTATCGTATATTACAGCAGGAGATAAAAAAGTATCTTCAAGGTTATTCGCTAAGTAATTAATTGCATTGCTGTTGTTTTGATATACTTTATGGTTAGCTATTATTTCTTTAAGTAGTTTGCTTGTTTCTGGATCTTCAGCAAAAGCTTTACGAATTCTATTTAAAGATACCTTGTCTTTAATTCCTTTAGTAGTAGAAAGCAGTCCTGTAGCATCTAATCCAGTAGTACCTGTCCATCCTAAAATAGAATTAGCATTTTGCATCACTAGTTTTTGTAATGCAAGAAAATATTTTTCGTCCTGTGTAAGCTCTTTTCTTTGTAGAAGTTCAGTAATATTATACTCACCTGTTAAAGCTTGATCTAACGCCTCTGTAGTAAGTACTACGGGGTCAAGTTTAAATGCATTTAGTTTTTGCAGTAGGGTTTCTCTAATTTCTCCCTGTCTTTCTTTCTTTTTAGTAAGAGACAGTGTATCTAAATCTGATTCTAAACTTTTTAATCTAGAGTATTCTTTTAGTATAGGTTGGTTAACAAACATAAATGCTCTAGACTGACCTGCAGCAAGACCAATAATGTGTCCTGCAATACTAGTCATATCGTCATCCAGGTTTAACTTAGGTGCAACACCAAGCTTAACGTTATCTACAAACAGTGTAATTAAAGAAGATATAGAATCAAATTTACTACGTGCTCCTTCATTAACGTCTAGTCCTTTTGTAAGATCTACGTCGTCTTCATATATAGGCTCAAAGCTATTGTAGTTTACACCGTCAATTTCAAAACCAATTTCTGGTTTGTATTTCATTTGTGTAAGCATTGATACAAGAGCATTTAAGTTAGCTGCAATACCAATGTTAGCTTCACCAATTTTATTTGCAAGGTTAAAATCTAAGTTACCTACTACAGTAAATATAGACCCCTTAGTAAAATCAAAGTTATATTTATCTATTACATCCTGTGCAACACCTTCAGTAGCAGGAGTAAACATCATCTCTGCAATTTCAGGTTGACTAAATATTTCTAACATATTATCTAACATGTTATTCTGTAGCACTGCTGGGTTATCTGTAGCACCAATATTTAATCTTTCCATTGCTTCTTTAACAGAAATATCATTACCCTCTTCATCTTTATAAGATCTTCTCATAGATTTTATAAGAGGGTGTTGTGCCCAATACGCTTCCGTAGCTTCTGCGCTGTTTGCAGGAGTAACTACCTGGTTACCGTCTACAACAGTAGATGCATATCTATGTAAGAATAATTTATCTAAATCGTAATCAGATCCTGCAAGAGAAGGCAACTCTAATGGTGTTACCATAGTGTCTCCTTTGCTGTTTGGTAAAAACCCTACAACTTTAATAGGTAACATAGAGTGATATGTTTGTGTAGGTATACGTGCTGCAAACGCTGTAAGTAATTATCCGGTACGTCTTCTATA
>Ga0222717_10001715_pt1 | contig 17626 bp, 26 predicted proteins | sample C33_18DmetaG_FD_165053 | JGI IMG/M metagenome (GOLD analysis project Ga0222717, IMG submission 165053) | Estuarine water microbial communities from San Francisco Bay, California, United States - C33_18D | ecosystem: Environmental > Aquatic > Marine > Unclassified | place: USA: California...
TCAAAAGGTATCAAATCATAAAAAAAGTTAAATTGCAAAGTTTTTTATATTTTTTGTTGTGTAATTAAAAAAAAGAGTTATATTTGCTTCAGAAACAATTATTAATTAAATACACATTACATGAAAGCAACCATTAAACTACAAGAAGTTGAAAAGTTATCACTAGGAACTGAATTAGCTTGTTTAGAATTGACATTAGAAAATCATGCATTACAAAACTTTGGTAAAGTTACTTTTTCTATTACATCAACGGGCATGAGTTTAAGAGTTACAAGCGAACACTCTACACTTGAATTAACCAAGTTTTGTGAATGGCTAAAAGAGTCATCAAAAGACGAGTGTACTTTAAGAAACAATGAATCAGAGTTAAGGCTTTTTGCTAAAGTTATGATAGAGACAAATAAAAAATTAAATGAACTTAAAACATTATAAATTATGAGTACAGAAAACAACAAATTAATAGCAGAGTTTATGGGCATGAACCATGGAGACCCTAACGATAATTCAGTAATGATACAGATGACTCCTCAAGGTAATGAGGTAGTACCTATTGATTCAATGAAATACCATTGTTCGTGGGATTGGCTTATGCCCGTAGTAATAAAATGCTTTGAAGTAGACGAACAAACAAATGATGACTTGAATTTCAAGTTGAATGATGCTTTGTTAGAAACAAACATCGATAGTCTATACAAAGCAGTAATACAATTTATAAAAGAATATAATAAGGAATAACAATTAAACAATTAAAATAAATAAAATGAGAGAAGTAATAAACCATACAATCTTATCGAACGGATATCACGTATTACATACGAAGAAGAAAGATAGCAATGTTATTAGGATAGAAGTTTTCACAGAGCTAGAGTATCAAGAATTTTCTTGGTGGCAAATAGTTTTGTTAAAGTTCAATCTAGTTGCTGGTGATTAATCCCTGTATAAAATTCCCCTGTAGCCAAAGCTATGGCTACCCAATTTACAATTATTAACCAAAAACAATTAGAATTATGAAAGTAAAAATTCAAGCAAGACGAGTGTATCATAAATTTGCAGAAGTAGAAATAGAAGTATGCGAAGATGATTTTGACGATTACAGATTTGAAAACGGAAAGTGGGTAACACTACAAGACTATTTAATAGACAAAGAAGAGATGTATTATAAGGAAGTTGAAGAAGCTCTAGCCAAATCAGAGTACGAAGATGGAAATGGTGTAGAAGACCATTATGGAATGAATGAGCCAGAATCAGAATCAGAATGGCGGTACGATTGTGATGAAATAAAAGATGGAGGACATATATAACTCTTAAAACTTGTAGCCTAAGCCTATGCATTAATTTGTGTAGGCTTTTTTTATGTGTGCAGTAATCTTGCATAGTTGCATTCTATATTTGTATCATAATAATAACAAAAACAGAAAATATGGATTGGTACAAAGAACAAGCAGAAGTTAAAAGAGTAAAAGCAGAAATAATTTCATGGAACTTATGGAGTTTTGAAACAGACAAGGGTCGAGTTAAAAAAGAATATTGTTTATATGCTCATCCTCCATATGTAGGTCAAAAAATATGGGTAAGAGAAAATCAATTTTATAAACTTTAAAAATTAAAATTATGACTAAAACACAGAGAGAAGCAATAACATTTTTAACCTTTAAGTTTGGTATGCTTGAATTGTATGATTCACCAAACGGAATAATAGTGGCAAAGCATCCTAAAGGAATAGATTCCATAGGAACAAGAGGTGGGATAACAAATCATTTATACATCTTCAACAATAAGTTTCATAAAAATGGTTGCTGGGCATACAAATAAACTTAAAAAACCCAGCAACAACAAGGGTAAGACGTTATTTAGATTTGTGTATGTCTAAATAATGTCTTATATTTGTCTAATATTAATCAGAAGTCTGTCTCTTCAAAGAGACTCTTCGTAAATCAGAATGCGCAAATGTGTGTAATTATTATCAAACAGAAAGGCGAGGTAATGCCTAGAGAAATTGCCAAAACATCTAGTAAGATTAATCCTCATGGATTAGGAATTGTATGGCTCGATACATTCGAGGTAACCTATCACAAATCGAAAGAGTATCAGTTACTGCTCACCAACAGACCATTTATTGCTCACTTTAGGTATGCTACCATTGGCGTGGTGTCTAAGGCTAATACACATCCTTTTAGATGTGGTAAGAATGTTGACGAGTTGCTTATGCAGAACGGTACGGTTAAAGGTTATGGTTCAGCTAAAATGACTGATTCAGAAGACTTAGCTATTAGGTTGGGTCGTGTGCCTCGTCAATTGTGGAAGCAGTCGTTAGAGAAGTTCGATTCACGATTCGTTACAATCAACACAAGAACTAGGACATTTCAAATGTACAACAAGAACCTATGGACAAAGCACGATGGTATATGGTATTCAAAGACCAATGTATTAGAACATAACTTGGTTGCAACGTACGGAACACTAAAGAAAGGTGAGAGCAATCATCACTATGTAAAGAGTGCTAAGTACATTGGAAGAGGTGTTACCTCAGCGAAGTATCCTTTAGTTATCAATGGGTTACCTTATCTTTATAAAGAAGATGGCGTAGGACATAACGTAGAGGTTGATGTGTTTAAGGTTAGCAATTCAAGGTTGGCTAGGATGGATGCTCTTGAGGGTCACCCAAGATGGTACAAGCGTGAAAAGGTTGACATACTTGTTAACGACAAAACTTTAAGTTGCTGGGTTTACTTTATGACTGACCCTAGACCAAAGCAATCAATACTGCATGATAAGTTCTCTAGAAAAGACAAGCGAGTTGTAAGGCATCATTATTCCTTTGAAGAATTTGTAGCTGAAAATCAGACAGAGATGTTTGTTGATTCAAAAGAAGATGAGTCACCATATTGTACCAATTGTTTTCATGATTTAGAATACGATGGTTTCTCTCATTTCCATTGTAATGGTTGTGATTCATGGTACACAGAGATGGAGGTTAAAGCCTCTGTTTAATCACTTAGGGGTCTCTTCAAGGAGACTCCTATCTGTATACAGATGAGTGTCTGTACTGATGATTCCTAAAGGATGAAACAGATTGATTAACTTAAATTTTTTTACTATGACTTATACAGACATAGAAGAAGCCAAAGCTTTACTTAAAAAAGCTGGCTATCACACAGACAACATGGCTCATGTTGATGATGTGAAAAAACAGATTAAGCACATCTCTGAGGATGATGCGCAAGAAATATTATCGGTTGCTTATACGCATGATTTCGTTAAAGAGTCCATTAATCAAGGCATTTTATTTGCGGTCAGAATGAGGGACATAAAATTACGTTACAATGACTAGTTCTTACTACAAAGTTAGATATGCTAGGAAGCTTATTAAGATTGTATTAGCAGATTCAAAGTACCATGCAATTGATATTGTATTTCAAAGTAACCAGGAGAAATATCCCTGGATAAAAAGGAGTTTATTTACCGCAGTTATTAACGATGCAAGATCATCACAAAACTATTAATTATGATGTATCAAATTAGAAAGGACGAAACAGACGAAGTGGTTGTAGAATTTTATTCACAAGAAGAAGCTTGGGAAATGTTAAAAGAATTAGGAATGTCAGACCATTACATACACGAAGCTATTTCTTGTAGAGGTTGCGACAAAGAGGGACAAGAGCAAGAAGACGCTCATGGAATATCTACGGGATATTGGTGTCATGAGTGCTATGAGAGTGATAGATATCCATACAGAAGAGATAGGTATCCTACCATTGAAACACATGGCTACGGAGAGAGATTAAATAATGATTATTAAACAATTAGAATTATGAGTACAGACCAAGCAAAAGAGTTATTAAAAAAGAATGGATACTACATAGATAACCTATGGCACGTAGATGATGTGCAGCAGAAGTGTTACTGCACCGAAGAAGAGGCGCAAGAGATTTTAGATATGTCTCTCACCAATGAAGGGACGATGGAACACATAAACGATACTATATATCATTTTATTAACGAAAAGTCACATCCAATAGAATTGGATGAATTAATAAAACCATTAAGATAAAAATTATGAAGCAAATGAAACTTACTGTTCACCTATATTATGGAGGTGAGCATCCATCAGAAACAAAACATACAGATGACATAGACCAAGCAAGAAGATGGGTTGCTGATGCGTGTCATGGAGAAATTATTAATGATCAAAATATTATAATTGAATAGCTATTGTCTATTTTTTTTATTATTTTTGTCTAAATCAAATAAAATTTAATATGTTTAAAAAATTAATTAAGCAAGAGCTTGTCTCTTTGAAGAGACAAAACTTTAAGGATAAATACCACATTCAACGTCTACAACAGATGTTGGATGAGGATTTTAACTTTGATAGATGGCAATCTACGGGTCAGATGATGCCTAAGAGTGAGTATTTAAAGACTTATGGTAAAGATATGGTTGGCGAAAATTGTGCTAATGATGTATTCAGGTATGCAGGAGGTTTAGCTATTGAACTTACTGATGCAGGGTTATATTATTGCAAGGAGTTAAATAGAATACATCCAGATATAGTCCAGATAGAAGTAGAATTATATTCACATTTTAAAAGCAAAGAGAATGAAGTATCAAACATTTAAAAATATTGCTAAAGCAGTTTCTTATATTTTTCAGATATCAGAGGCTCAAATATATAGTAAGAATTCTACTAGTTCAGTAGCTGACGCTAGGTTTTTATTGTACTATCTTTGTGTACAACAGAAGATGAAGAAGGTTACTATAAAAGAGTACATGGAAAGAAATGGCTACATTACGGGTCATTCTAATATAATCTATGGTCTTGGAGTGGTAGAGGAAAAAATAAAAGAGGACAAGGATTATAGTGTAGTTATAAATAAAATTCAATCAAACTTATTAGATTGTATACATTAGCAGATTTATATATTCAAGCAGAGGATGATTACATATCTAAACCTTTAAACGACAAGAACTCTACGTCATTTTTATGTTACGGATTCCGTATTGTAAAGCAGAGAGATTCATGGGATGTTAAGATTCTTAATATATCTATGGGTGGAGACTTTTATACTGAAGTAACGTATGAGCAATACCTATCCTTTAAAAGTTTAGGTTGGAAAAAAGGTATCTATAAACTATATTTGCTGAACTGCAGAGCAAAACTATCTAAGTTGGAGAGTAGAATACAAGATTCTATGGTTAACAATGAGAGTGTTAGGTATCTCAGAAAGCTTAAAGCAAGTAGAGAGCAGATACTAAAGAATTTCAATAAAGTAAAAAGTAAATTAAATTAAATTAAATATTATGAGCAAAACAGAAAAATCAGTTTTTGAAGTATTGTCGGCTATTAACGTCAATGACAAGGTCGAACAAAAAAATGGATTAACTTACCTCTCTTGGGCATGGGCATGGGCAGAGGTAAAAAAGAACTACCCTAGTGCAACGTACAAGGTAGTGAAAGACGAGGCATCCAATATGCCATTCGTATGGGATTCGCACATGGGTTATATGTGTAGCACAGAGGTGACTATTAAAGGTGAAACATTAGAGATGTGGCTACCAGTTATGGATGGAGCAAACAAAGCTATGAAGTTGGAGGCATATGAGTATACCACAAGGTATGGTAAAAAGACTTGTCAAGGTGCAACGATGTTTGACATCAACAAGACAATAATGAGATGCCTTGTAAAGAACTTAGCTATGTTTGGATTAGGTCACTACATTTATGCGGGGGAAGACATCCCACAAGATGACAAGAGTGTAGCAGAGAAGTTAGCTACTCCTAAAAAAGTAGAAGCTAAAAAGTCTGCACCAAAAAAAGCAGAGCCTAAAAAAGTAACTACAATCAAGTTAGATATTGGTGATGACAATTGGCAAAAGGTATTGAAGTATGTAGCAGCGAACAAAGAGTTAGGTTTGAAGAAGATTGGTGAGAACTTACTTACTAAGTATACTATGAGTGCAAAGGTTAAACAAGAAATAGCTAAAGCTTTGTAGTATGTCAGATAGGATAATCAAAAAACTTAAAGACGACAAAGAATATTACGGAGGGGTAGGCAAGAACTATCTCTCCAATAGTGATATTGGAGCATTACTTTCTAATCCAAAACAATATGGGGTTAAGAAAGAGGACAATATAAATTTTGCAAAGGGAAGACTATTCCATCACTTTATTCTTGAACCACATAAAGTTAAAGATTGGAGTGCAGTAGATGTGTCTAGTAGAAACACAAAGAAGTATAAGGAGATGTTAGCTGAGTCAGATGAGTCGTTTCTTTTACTACAGAAAGAATACTACGAGATAAAAGATTTAGCAAAGGTAATGACATCAAACTTAGATTTTTACGATATGATATATGCCGATGGAAATCAGTTTGAAGTGCCAAGCATTGGAGAGATAGGTGGTCTTATGTGGAAAGGAAAGGCAGATATCGTTTGTAATGATTTTTTAATTGACGTAAAGACTTGTGGAGATATAGATAAATTTATCTATAGTGCAAAAGCCTACAATTATGATAGCCAAGCATATGTTTATCAAACATTATTTGGAAAACCTTTAAAATTTCTGGTTATAGATAAAAATAATCACGAACTAGGAGTATTTGAAACAACAACAGAATTTATTGAAAGAGGTGCAGAAAAAGTTGAGAAGGCTATAAAAGTCTACAATAAGTTTTTTCATGACATAAATGCTACGGATGATATAAACCAATACTATCGTCATGTGGAGCTTCTTTAAAAAAATAAAAAAATCTTCTAATATTATATACTTACAAGTTCCAATGGTATGTAATAATAGAAAGGATAAGAATCTACTTATCGAGGAAACAATTAAACATTTGGAACGAACTATTAAAATTAAACAATAATGGAATTATCAGTAATCGGTAGAATTACCAAAGTATTACCACCACAGAGTGGAACAACAAAGTCAGGGACAAAGTGGACAAAGATGACATTTGTCATTGACAATGGAGAGCAGTACAATAACATGTTTGCATTTGAAGTCTGGAAAGATGACAAGATTATGGCTTTCAATCAACATAACAATGTTGGAGACCTAGTGCTTGTTTATTTTAATGTGGATTGTAATGAGTTTAATGGAAAGTTTTACACCAACCTTAAAGCATGGAAGGTATCAGAAGCTGAATCTAAGAGAGCTTACAAAGAAAGGAAAGATGCTAGTTTAGAACTTGAAACACAGACTTATCTAGAAGAAGATGATGTTCCTTTCTAAAAACACTCTAATTAAAAGGGGGATTAACGTCTCCCTTTTTTTACCCTTAATCTGTGACGTTTGTGACGAATTTTAAGCCTCTATACATTTATATACTTTTTATATATTTATATTTTTTATTCCATATACGACAGTAATAAATTGTCACAAACTATCACGAGCCTATTAATCAGTAAGTTAGATTTAAAAAATCGACACAAGAACGACATAAAAACGACACAGAATGATAAAAAACGTCACAATATTCAGAAATATCAAGGAGACAGACACTCCTTTCTATGTTAACATAGATAAAATACTAACTAGAATTAAAGAAGGTAAGTCTAAGGACTTAGTTAAAAGTATTCGGTTGGAGTCTGATAAAAGAAAAAGACAAGAATTAAAAAAGAGCTTACCAGCAATTTGTTTTTCAGGCAAGTTTACTAACAGAAAAGATTCATCAATAATAGAGCATAGTGGTTTTATATGCCTAGACTTTGATGGATATGAGAAAAGAAAAGAAATGCTTGAAGCAAAGCAAAAGTTATCCAAAGATAAATATACATATTCAGTTTTTGTTTCTCCAAGCGGAAACGGACTAAAAGTTTTAGTTAAGATACCCAATGACCCAGAGAATCATGTAAATTATTTTTTAGCATTAGAAAATTACTACGAGTCTAAGTATTTTGATAAGACTTGTAAAAACATTAGTAGGGTATGCTACGAGTCATATGACCCATTACTTTTTGTAAATGCAAACTCTTCATTATGGGAGGAAATTGCAGAGGTTGAATATAAAGAGTTTACCTCAGCAGATGCTCCAACAATACCAATAACAGACAAAAAGAAGGTTGCTGATATATTAGAAAAGTGGTGGACAAAGAAGTACCCAATGAGTGAGGGTCAAAGAAACCAAAACGCATATATATTAGCTATGGCATTTAATGACTATGGTGTAGACATTGCTCTTGCAGGATACATACTAAACAATTACGCCAGTAAAGATTTTAATCAGAAAGAAATTAAAAGAACAATTGACTCTGCATATTCTAATCGTCAGAAGTTTGGAACTAAGTATTACGAAGATGATGTTGCAATAAGCAAGATAAAACAACAACTAAGTTCTGGTGTGTCAAAAAAAGAAATTCGTCAGCAATTTGAGAATAGCGATATTGGTGGCGATATTATAAATTCAGTTATAAACAGAGCAGAAGACGAGAATAGCAAGTATATTTTTTGGACTAAGAGCGACAAGGGTGTTGTTAAAATTGTTCATGTAGAGTTCAAAAGGTTTTTAGAGGACAATGGATTTAGTAAGTTCTGTCCCGAAGGAAGTAAGAACTATGTATTTGTAAGAAAAGAAAGTTATTTAATTAGTCATACATCCGAAAAAGAAATAAAAGATTTTGTGCTAACTCACCTATTAACTTTGGATGATTTAAGTATCTATAATTACTTTGCTGATACAGTAAGACTTTTTAGGGAAGAGTTTTTAACACTACTAGAAACTATAGATATATTTTTTACTGAAGATACAAAGGATACTGCCTACCTATACTATCTTAATTGTGCGGTTGAAATAAAGAAGAATAATGTTAAGACTATGGAATATGCAGATTTAGGTGGTTATGTTTGGAAAGACCATATCATTGATAGGAATTTTAAAATATGTGATGTTGGTGATTGTACATACCAAACATTTATACAAAATATTTGCGGAGGAGAAAAGGCAGAGAAGAGAATTAAAACTATGGAGAGTACGATTGGATTTCTTCTTCATGCGCACAAGAACTTATCTTACTGTCCAGCAGTCATACTTAATGATGAGGTAATCACAGATAACCCTGAAGGGGGTACGGGAAAAGGTATTTTTATGAACGCAGTTTCACAGATGAAAAAGGTTGTCACAATTGATGGTAAATCATTTGCGTTTGAGAAGTCTTTTGCATACCAATTAGTTTCAGCAGATACACAGATACTTGTTTTTGATGATGTTAAAAAGTACTTTGATTTTGAAAGGTTGTTTAGTGTGGTTACCGAAGGGATGACTCTTGAAAAGAAAAACAAGGACGCTATCAAGATACCATTTAGTAAGTCTCCTAAGATAGCAATAACTACTAACTATGCAATAAGAGGTAGTGGTAATTCGTTTGCTAGAAGAAAGTGGGAGGTTGAATTAACTCAGCACTATAATAAATATAATACACCACTTGATGAGTTCGGTAAACTAATGTTTGGTGATTGGAATGATGAGGAGTGGTGTCAGTTTGATAATTACATGATTCAAAACTTGCAGTTGTATCTTGGATATGGATTACTTAAATCTCATTCTGTTAATCAGAAAATTAGAAACTTAGGTGCTGATACAAGTCATGAGTTTATAGAGTGGTGTGGACTGATTGAAGGAGAGATGGAGAATGCATTAGTTTCAAAGGGTCGTAGAAGTTATAAGCAAACATTATACATGGAGTTTACGAATGAGTATCCAGACTATGGAGCTAGGGCAAAGATGTCCATAACAAGAAACAGATTTTACAAATGGCTTGTGTCTTATTCTAACTACAAGTTTGGATGCACCCCAGAAGAAGGTAGAGATAGAGATGGTAGATGGATTAGATTCAGAGGTAAGGAAGAGTTAGAAGTTCAAGGTAAAATATTTTAAGATATGATTGAATTTAGAGACTATCAAAAAGATATCATCAGTCGAGGTACTGAGGTATTGCAGAAAAACGGATTCTTATACCTAGCAATGGAGGTGAGAACTGGAAAGACGTTGACAAGTTTAGGTATAGCGGATAAGATGGGAGTGGAACACGTACTTTTTCTTACAAAAAAGAAAGCTATATCATCAATCGTTGGTGACTACGACCTTATGTGTCCAGCATCTTTTATATTGTTCACTATAAACTACGAGAGTATGCATAAGCTACCACAGAATATTAAGTGGGACATAGTAGTTATTGATGAGGCACATAGCTTAGGTGCTATACCCAAGCCTAATAAACGTGCGAAGGATGTAAAAGCATTAATAAAAAAGAACAAGAGTAAAGTAATTCTGATGTCGGGAACACCTACACCTGAGTCTTACAGTCAAATGTATCACCAGGTGTATGGTATTCCAAATAATCCATTTAGAGAGTATGTAAGCTTCTATAAGTTTGCTAAAGACTATGTGGATGTAAAACAGAGAAAGATAAACTCTATGATGATTAATGACTACTCTAGAGGTCTTGAAACAATAGTTGATAAGATGAATCCTTACACTATACGATTCACCCAAAAAGAAGCAGGATTTGAGAATGATATAGTTGAGGAAGTATTAGAGGTTGAAATGGAAAAGTTAACTTATAAGTTAATTTCTAAGCTAAAAAAAGATTTAGTGGTTGAGGGTAATGAAGATGTGATACTTGCCGATACACCAGTAAAACTAATGATGAAGCTTCATCAATTATGTGGAGGAACAATTAAATTTGAAAGCGGAAACTCTATGATAATAGACTTTAGTAAGGCTCAGTTTATTTATGATAACTTTTGCTTGACTAAGATTGGAATATTTTATAAATTTAAAGAAGAGTTTAATGCATTAAAAAAAGTTTATGGAAGCCAGCTATGCACAGAAATTGATGAGTTTAATTCAACAGATAAAACCATAGCACTACAGATTGTTAGTGGTCGTGAGGGAATTAGTTTACGCAATGCAGAGTATCTAGTGTACTACAACATAGACTTTAGCGCAACAAGTTATTGGCAGAGTCGAGATAGAATGACCACAAAAGATAGCACACTAAGTAAAGTTTATTGGGTATTTGCCAAGAATGGTATTGAGAAAGAAATATACAAATCAGTGGTGCAGAAAAAAGATTACACGCTGAAACACTTTAAAAAAGATTTATTAACTTTAAACTAAATAATATGATAGAAGCACTAGGATGGATTTTTGTTGCAATAATTGTTGCAAAAGTCGGAAGAAGAATAGCAGAGAAAATGTTCCCAGAAGATTGGTAGTATGACTAAAGAAACACTAGGAGAATATTCAAAAACAACATGGATTTTTGGACATCCACACTACACTTGGATTCCAATGATGAATCCTAAGTATTTAACAGAAAATAATCTTTGGGATTATGACAGAGCAACGGATACAAGGGAAGAGAATTAAACAATTAGAGTCAGAGGGTTACTATGTTATTAAGTTAATTAAGACTAATAAGAATGGAATCCCTGACTTGATTGCAGTTCATCCAGATGGAAAGATACTTTTCAGTGAGATAAAAAAAGAAGGTGGAAAGTTATCAGAGTTACAGAAATATAGATTAAAAGAATTAAACAAACACGGATTTAAAACAGAAGTATACAAAGGACATGACTGAACCAATACAAATATTAGAAGAAAGATTAAATGAGATTACAAAATGTTTAGATATAGCTAAACTAAATAAGCTAGATGGAGACGAGATGGATGAGCTAAAATCAATAAGAACTAAGTATAATGTGTGCATTGACTTACTAAAGCTATCTCTTCGTGATGATTTTATTTACAGAGGTGAGCCTATTAAAACATCAATGGAGATGTACGTTACACAGTGGAAAAGCATCAGATATCTAAAAAAATTGCTTGCTCAAAAACAAAGTTAAATTTTTTGTAATTTTAGGTTAAAATTTTATAACACAGTATATGGAGTTTAGACCTAGACTAGATGAAGAGGAATATGAGATAATTAAAGAACACAGAGGTTTAATTAGGGAATGTAAAAGATTAGGAATACCTGCTGAAGATGTAGACCATTATTGGCATAAAGGAAAACATTTTTCTTTACACGCAAAAAATAAAAGTGTATCTGTAATAAAGTTGAGAAACATGATAATTGAGGAGATGAATAGACACTCTCCTTCGTATCAGAAAATAAAGAGAAAGAAAAAAAATGACCCTCACCTATTAGTTATAGACCCAGCAGACATACACATTGGTAAATTAGCTTCTTCATTTGAAAGCGGAGAAGACTATAACTCTCAAATAGCAGTTAAAAGAGTAAAGGAAGGTGTAAGAGGTATCATACAAAAATCAAACGGATTTAATATAGACCAAGTATTATTTGTTGGAGGTAATGATATATTACACGTAGATGTTCCATCTAGAAAAACTACATCAGGAACACCACAAGATACAGATGGTATGTGGTACGAAAATTTTTTAACTGCAAAAAAATTATATGTAGATGTAATAGAGACGCTGCTAGGAATAGCTGACGTTCACTTTGTTTATAATCCTAGCAACCACGATTATGTATCTGGTTTTATGCTATCAGATTCTATTAACTCTTGGTTTAGAAAATCAAAGAACATAACCTTTGACTGTAGTATATCTCATAGGAAAGGATACTTATACGGAAATAATCTTATAGGAACTACACACGGAGACGGAGCAAAAATTGCAGACCTTCCTCTGATAATGGCAAATGAGTTTTCTGATTGGTGGTCGAAAACAAAGCATAGATATGTATACACACACCACGTACACCACAAGTCTAGTAAAGATTTTCATGGAATAACAGTCGAGTCTCTCAGGTCTCCTAGTGGAACTGATTCATGGCATCACAGAAATGGGTATGGTGTTGGAGGTGTTAAGGCGGTAGAAGGATTTATTCACCACAAAGAACACGGACAAGTAGCAAGATTAACACACATATTTTAAAATGGATGCACTAGATGAACAAAGAGTAAAATACATTAATCATCTTATGGATGATATACATAAACAGTCTAGTGATGTGTATGAGAGTCTTATAGATAAAGATTTTAAGGAAGCGGAACACAATATAAATGAACTTATATCAACACTAAACAATATAAAATTTAGTTTTAAAGAAGACATTTAAAAAATTACATTATATTTGTTGTATCAATTCTGTTTTGTTTATAAGTGAATGCTTTCATTTATATTTCTGATTAATAGCTAGAAAGGAGTCTCTTTGAAGAGACTCTTTTCGTTTTAATCCATTGTCATTTGTATTCCTTCACTACTACTTTTACTAGAAGATGATTTCTTTTTACTCTTACCAGTTCCTGGTCTGTATGAGTAACTTACTCCTAGTAAATCATACATAGCCTCTTCATCAAAGTCACCTACAAAAGCCTCTCCTAATCCAAGAGCAGGGTCAAACTGAACACCTAATCCTATCTCAGTTATGTTTTTAAGAATAGCAAAAATAGGGTCTGTATCTTCGTATTTTATTTCGTTTCCTATTCTATTACTAATAGAAGCTAAAGGGTTAACACCTTCACTAACCTTTCGTCTTTCACCTCTATAGTTTATAACTTGCTGCTCTGCTGCAGAACCAATAAATGGTAGTGCGTATAAAAGATTGAGTCCAAACATAGCATCTCTCATTCTTTGAAAGGCTGCCTCTCTGTCTTCTGGGTCATCACTTGTTATCTTAAATATGTTAGCCATAGCAGTAAACATAACATTCGCAACGGCAAGGTTTAAGTAAAGTCCACGAATATCTTTTATCTTAATATTTTTCACTTCCTTCTTAGCCTTCTTAATATTTCCTTCTGCTACTGCCTTACGAACACTATTCATTCCTCTCATTATATTTGTACTAGAAGACATAACTTTATTCATTTGTAAAAATAATGTACTACCAAACATCAATAAACTTCTGGTAAATACATTTGAATTCATCTGTAAAGGAATTTTTTCCGTAGCTCTTCTTGATTGCTGAGTGGCATTGTAATCGTTAAACTCTTTTAAAGCTTGTGCCTTACTCATTCCGTTTTTTATGTTACGTCTATAGTTAATCATGTAACCCATAACACCAGCGATATCTCCAATAACAGTTGGAGACGCAGCAAGTCTACGACCTCCTCTACCAAGCTTTGCCCATAATGCCTGACTAGTATCTTTGTCTTTAAATGTAGGTTGACCTGCCTCTAGTCCAACTAAATCTCCTTCAACACCAAGTTCAATTCTTTTTCTTAGAGAACCTGACATACCCATTGCTTCTGTTAATGGTCTACTCTTTAAACCAATATTTTTTCCTGAAACTTTCTCTGCTCCTACCACTGCAAGCTCTGCTAATATATTAGCGTAAAGAACAGAAGCATCAACCATAAACATTACTAAGTCAAGACCAGGAGTTTGACCTTCTTTTCTAAATTGATAGTTTTCATAAGCATTTATAAATGACGACATCTGCTTAGGTATCTGCATAAGTTTTAAAGCTAAAGCAAAAGAGGTATACCTACTTTGAAGCCATGTTATAGCAGGAAACTTTAACGCATTTTGTTGATATGAGTCTGGGTTAATTGCATAGTTAACTGCCTGTCTCATTATTGGCTTTAGATTCATAGAATTTAAAAGAGAACTAACGTATGGGTCACTAAAAATACCTTGAAGAATTTTAGTTGGAATAGCATACGCCTTGTATCTTTCCATTGCTTTAACATGGTCTACCAATGTTGCAGAGAAATCTACCTTTAATCTAACATCCCCTGCTTCTCCTCTACGTTTTAATGCAGGAGAACTTTCCGCATTAAATATAGCATTAAAGTCTCCATCAGAAAGTAAAGTTTTCATATTTTTACTTGCCGTAACAGTTTGAGTTGGAAAATAGTTTTCAATATAGTTAAGGTTTACATCATTAGCAGCACGATAAACATCATTAGTCTCATTGTAATATTCGTTACTCAAAAAGTAAACTATCTTATCTGCAAAATCAGTAACTTCTTCTCCAAGAAACTCAGCAACATCTTGCATTACTTCATCAGTAAACCCTTGTCTTTGAAGCTTTTTCTTTTGAGAATCATTCTTGTATAGAGAATAAATTCTTAGTAGTTGGTCTCTACTAAAAAAATCTTTACTAGGTGAACTAAGTGTACCATCTTGTTTTAGGTCTCTAACCATTACATCTATTGTTCCAGGCTCATAAATCTTATTACGAATCTCTCTAAAACCTTTCGTTATACCTTCAATACTGTTAGCAATATCATCTAGCTTTGCCATTGTTCTAAAGTAACCCTTCATGTTAACTTCATCTGCACGATTAAGTCTGTTGTATACATTTTCAGTAAAGAAATTACCTGCCTTATCTAGTTTGTTTGTCAATGTTCCTAGATGCTTAAAGTTATTCTTCATGCTTCTAATCATGTTAGAAAATGACGTATACCTGTAATGGTCTTTATAAGCTTTAACCCACTCCCATATTTTTCTTTCAGCAAATAGTTTTCTAATTTTATCTTTGTCTCTGTCTAATTCCTGAGTGCCTTTAGGTTCTCCATCTTCGGTTATTACTTCTGGAAATCCTTCTTTTATTTCAGTCTCAGCCTGCTTGTTTATGTTCGCTATTTGAGCTGCACGTGCTGCTCTTCTAGATTTAAATCTCCTTATACCCTCAGCGTTTAAATCTTTAAAAGCATTGTATAGTTCAATAGTTTCTTCAAGACTCATATTATCTAGGTCTGAAAAATTATCAAAGGCATAAGATAGGTTTACAAGCCTTTGTTCTTTAACGTCTAAAGATTCTCCATTAAGTTCTTTTATTATAGACTGAGTAATTAATTCCTCATTTACACTAAGTTCTTCCATGATTTTAATCATGGCATCAGTGTCATTTTTTAATATTATTTTAAATATAACATTTGATTGTTCAAAAAATGCTTGAGCCTCTGCTGCTATACCTTTGCTTTTGGCTTTATTTGATTGGGTAATTCTTTTTTTGCTTTTTTCAGAAATAAGTTTCTGCATCTTTTTGATTACAGACTTTTTCATTATTTGTCTCTGAGCTTCTACCTGCTTGTTTACATACTCAATATCGCTAAGGATAGTTGTAGGTGTTGCCTTTGCAATACGTGAAACAATTTTAGTTATACTACCTTTAGAATATAAGTTAGATTTAGGTAGAGCCTTTCTTATAAAGTTTCTAAGAATACGTTTAGCTTCCTGTATATCTTTAATACCTCTTTGGTAATCCTTTACTCTTTGTTTAAGGGTTTTTATTTCTTTAGATACCACTTTATTAGCACGTGTACCTATAGTCTTATCTAAAGCTATTATTAACTGTTGTTGAGTTGTTTCAGGTTGTTCCTGGAACGAAGCTTCTGCTTTTAATAACTCTATTGCTTTAGCTCTTATTTCGGACTTTGTTTTTGGAGGTACAGTTATAGTTTCAGTTACACCTATCCTTGGGTAACGTCTTGCTATCTCCTCGTCTGTCATTGCAAACAAAGTAGGATTAGCAGCTCTAAGAGTTGTTACTCTCTGTTGTCTTTCTTCGTCAGTTTCTTTACGTGTTTTCCTAGTGGTTCTTGGTTGAGCATAAGCTTTTAACTTCTTTCTTATTTTATCAAACAAAGCTTGACCTTGCTCCATACCACCTTCCATATTACCAAATTCAACTGGTACAACTACATCTTCAAACAATGTATTTTCTAGGTTCACAACCATAGCGTTGTTTATGTCAGTGGCTTTAAATCCTCTACCTTTTAAAACTTCTTTTATAGCTGCATCAGAAAAACCTTGCTCTCTACCTGCGGATATAATAGTAGTCATAGATGTTTTGTCAAGACTTATTCCTGTCATCAACTGAAGCTGACCAGGGAACTCTTTGACTTGAGCGTCTTTAAATACTTGCTCTCCTGATAGTAAATCAACTACAACACCTTGTAAGAATTCGTCAAGTGTTATGTCTTGTATTTGCTCATCAGTATACTGAGACAAACCTACCATTGATTTAACAAGTCTATATAATTTCTTTAACCAATTTTTAAAGTCAGCTTTTACGGCAGCATTAGCAAATGATTCACCCTTGTCTCCAATAGCAGTAGCCAATGCTTCCTCAAGGATAAACTCACGAATCTCTTGTTCAGTTCTTCCCTCTTTCTTCATTTGCTTTATCACCCTCTGATACTCAGGACTATTTTCAATCTGATTTACATATGTGTTGTCAGATTCAATAAGCTCCAACCCTTTATTATAAAGTTCTGGTCTTTGTTGTTTAGCAATGTTATTCCATATGTGACCAAACTCATGTATAGGTGTGTTAAGATTAGCAGCAGCAGGATTTAAATATAATTTCCCCTGGAATACTGCACCATAAATTTTCTCTTGGTCTCGTTGTCCCTTTGTTGTTAACGCAACAACCTCTGGGTTATTTAGTAAGTTATTAAATCCTTCTTGACTATCGATAACCTCAACACTTGGAAACGACCTTTTAATTAAGTTTATAAACTCAGAGTATTTTGATATTTTAGGATTAGTAATTTGATAAAGTTTATCTGCGTTTATTTGAGCTTGATAGTAGGCATCGTTATAAGCCTGCTTGGCAGTGAACTTTACTTTAGTAGCTATCTTTTTACCCTTCTCTATTGTCTTGGTTGCCTTTCTTTTAATTACTCCTGTAACTTTCTTTTCAA
>Ga0222717_10001720_pt1 | contig 17591 bp, 35 predicted proteins | sample C33_18DmetaG_FD_165053 | JGI IMG/M metagenome (GOLD analysis project Ga0222717, IMG submission 165053) | Estuarine water microbial communities from San Francisco Bay, California, United States - C33_18D | ecosystem: Environmental > Aquatic > Marine > Unclassified | place: USA: California...
AGGCTCGCCTTTAATATTCAAACTTGTATTTAGTAACATAGGTACTCCTGTCCTTTCATAGTATTCCTCTAGTATGGGTCGCAATGCTGATTGACTATCGCTCTTGACAACTTGTACTCGTGCTGTTCCATCAACGTGCGAGACACTTTTGTAGTCGTGCTTTGCTTTTGAAACAAACTGCATATATTCGTTAGCAGGGCCTTCAAAGTATTCATCTACAAACTCCTCCAATATTGCGGGAGCAAAAGGACGAAACTTCTGTCTTCGTTTAATGTTGTTGACTGTGTCTTTAATATCAAAACGCACATCACCAAGCAGACTCCTGTTACCAAGCGCCCGAGGTCCAAATTCTGCCTTTCCATTTGCTACTCCTACTACTTTTCTTTTAAGTAGTGTATCGACTACTAACTTAGGATTGATACTTCTTGTTATATCATGTCCTAGGAAAGTGTCCTTAAATTCTATTCTTTGTTTTGTATGGGCTAGTACACAACCTAGTGCACTCCCTGCATCGCCTGGGTTTGGAAATATCCACATATTATCAAACATAGGTCTTATCTTGCTATTTGCTACACAGTTCAGTGCAACTCCACCAGCATAGGCCACATTCGGACCGTACTTTCTTGCTCGTGCAAATATGTCTAGCAACTCTGATTCTAACTGAGCTTGTGCTGACGCGGCTATATCTTCTGGTGTATGCCAAAACCACTTTCTTTTCTTAATACCACGATGATGATTCATGCCTATATCTTTGGTCATGTCTATTTTAATATCTCCATAAGCAGCCATGCCCATAGTTATATATTCATCTTCATTAGGTGTAAGTCCTATTCTTTTAGTAATTGCACTATAGAACAATCCTAGTGACCATGGGTAAGTTCTATGCCATACCTTTAGACCGTTTACCCAAATACTTGCTGTATCAAACTCTCCGATAGCATCAACTACAACCGTGCTGTCAGGTACGAAAGGAGCAGAAAAATAAGCACTGGCGTAGTGACTTTCATGATGAAGAATAGTTGAGATATCATACTCTCTGCACGGCGTTGCTTTTGCCATTCCATACATCTCTCGTCGTGCATTCTTGAAATGAGTATTTTCGTAAAATACTGTTTTATCATAATCATATCTCTCCTTCAGTACATCAAAATGCCAATTAGGTATTGTACTATCGTTTTTAGTTTGTGTTATTCTCTCTACTTCTGTAGCAAATTCTATCTTGTTGTCATTAACTACAGCGTACGCTGCATTGTGAAATCCTTCACTAATCCCCAAATACTTCATTTTTCTTTGGAAATGCCTCCAATATTTTGCTGTCCATCGAGAAACACTCCGTGTGCCCTCCAAATTTATGCTCCGTTTTATGTCTATCTTTCTGAAACTGGTTGTGTAATTTTTGCTCGAATCTCCACGCATCGTATATCGTCCCGCTCCACAAACGCTGAATCCGAATGTCGTAGTTCGTGAAGCCACGCCCTCTTCGAATTGCGTCTTTGAATGTTCTTCCTTTTGCGATGCCGACTTTTATAGTTTCTCGTTCCCATGTTGTTTGATTCACCAATACAATACCGTAAAGTATTCCTTCCTTCAGTTTTTCTTCAGGATAATTTTTAAAATAAGTCTCGTTGTATATACCACCTGCCATTATTTTAACAGCCTTTGTCGTAATTGGGTCGTAGAAAAAGAGTGCGCTCTACTGGTATAGTAGATTTCATGCAATCCTTTGCCTGTAAAGTTTCTTTCAACATAATCTTCTCCTACAAATCTTATATGTATTGGTGTAGCCTCTAGTAAATCTAGTAGGCTTTCTTCTGTATCGTAAGGTATAATTTCATCTATATACTTTACTGCTGATAGTTGGATATATCTTTCAAATACTGACTGAATCGGTTGATTCTTATCTTGTCTATCTATGCTAGGGTCAGTTTGAATTCCTACTATCAAATGGTCACATTGACTTTTTGCTTCTTTGAGCATTACAATGTGTCCAGCGTGAAGCAAATCAAATGCTCCACAGGTAAATCCTATTCTTCTATCCATCTTTGGTTTGGTTGTTGCCTGTTAAATGTTCCTTCTTGTTGTTTAAATACTGATTTGTTTGCAACTTGTACTGCTTGTTTCCATTCAGTACATTTGAAACATTCACCACACGGCTTATACCCCGTTGGGGTTTTGCTTATCTTTTGTGTAAGCTCAGGTTTGCTAGTTGGTGGGTAGCAATACCATATTAAATTCTGCATTTCTTTCCAGTGATTCTTCGCTAACATGGATATCACTTCTGACTTATTCAGAGTTTCAAAAGGAAAGAGGTTGATTGGTGCATTTAACAACATCTCAGCTGAACATCCATGTAAGTCCAGCTGGTACGACCTCTGTGCAAGGTAAGCTCTTATCGGAAATCTTAACTGTAGTCGTTGCGCAAATGAATCTTCTGCATTTGCGCCCCAAACTAAATATCTCCACTTACGAGGATTGCCTAATAATAACATAGCAACTGCAGACATGTGCTGATTTACTGGTGGAGGTGCGTACTCCATAGGTAAGTCAGTTCTATCTACTACTAGTTCGTAGCCAAAGTAATCGCACTGCTTTTGAGCATAGTATAACTGAGCTTCAACAGCAGGATTATTAGTTGGATTATTATACAAGTGTAAGCCTACTACTTTTAGTTGCTTTTCTTTTGCCCACCATAAGGCAGCGAAACATTCTGCTCCGCCACTTACATTTACAATGGTATCAATACTCTTGTCTAAGCCTTGCAATCCTCTTCTCCTCTCTTGGTGTAACCTTTCTATTACAATTTTTGCATATAGGGTTACTACTTCTATCCCCAAACAATAGACTTTTCTTTAACTTTAGCAAGTCTTTATTGTTGTTCCATACATCGAAAAAGTTCTCGTCTGCAATATTGCCGTACACATTTGTGTCTGTCCAATCATTACAGCATAACTGAATACTACCATCATGGTGAATCCATCCTTTACTCGAAGGCAATACACAGGGGGTGTGTATTTCTGTTCTATCTGTTGCTATTCTTTCATATAGCTCAGTTCTATTTTGAACTTGAATAGGTGTTTCACCCCACTCTTCTGGCTTCATACTTTGATCCCAATATCTATGGATAGCACGAGGAATTATCTTCTTTCGTTCTTCCATCTGTTCTTCACTAGTGTATGAGTTCATTACTATCATGTCAAACATATTGAATGACTCATACTTTGATTCTAGTTTGTAGCCGTTTGTCAAAATTCTAGTCTTATACTTTCTACCAGTAAAATGTAAAATTTCAACAAGTTTCTTGAAATTAGGATGTAAACTGTTTTCGCCTCTGCCTGAGAAACAAATTGTACCAGTATAGTCTTTACATTCATTAATGAACTTTGTAAAAAGTTCAATGCTCATATTCTCTTTTATATTTGGATATGAACTTGACCTCGGGCAATAATTACATGACTCATTACATATGCCACATACATCTATGTTTATTAGTATAGGATTCATGTGTTATCACTATCTCTATACTCCATCATAGCTTTATCAAATTGTTTCTGTGCAGTTCTTTTGAAAGACCACTCTAGAAGCTTACTGATAAGGTCGCTTATATACTTCATACTCGTTTTACTACTCTAGGTATTATTTCTCCGCTTCGTATTACTTCCACATCACAACCAATCTGTAGTTCTAATGCTTCAATATACGCCATATTATGTAGGGTTGCTCTACTAATAGTTGCTTCTCCAATCACACAAGGCTCTAAAATTGCAACAGGCGAAACAGCACCTGACTTCCCGACATTCCATTCAACGTCCAAGAGTCGAGTAACTACTCCAGCTTGCCTTGTTTTCAGAGCGAAAGCTCCTCTAGGATGGTGTGATGTGTGGCCCAATGTTTCAAAATACATATTAGAGTCGACCCTTACAACTTTGCCGTCCTGAGGAAATTCATTCCAATCACTTTGTGTGACAGTCTTAAATCCCATATCTTTTATCATTCCCATATCGGCACTCCACTCAGCACAGATTGCTGGTTGAATACCATAGGATATGAATGTTAGTTTACGAGATTTAAATTCTTCCAAGTCTTTTAGATTCAAAGCACCACTTGCATAATTTCTAGCATTTGGTATTGTTTTAGGGGCAACGATCTCTCCAGTAATCTGTTTGACACCTTTGCTCCAAATTACATTTGGCACTAAAGACTTAATTTTATCAGTAATATCTAGCCCTGCTTTACCATCACCACGAGTCAATGCCTGTGTAAGTACGCCTTCTATATAAGTTATAGACACGGCTGCACCGTCCAACTTGGCAGTCATTATATGTGGTTGTTTGATTTCCCAATCTGGTTCTTTATCTTCTCCGACAAAGACTTTCTGTAATGAATACATTGGGTAGGGATGTTGGAATCTTTCTTCTGTAGAATCATATCCAACCTTACTTTCAAGTTCGGTATTTTCTACAAGTCTGTCGTATACATCATCAGGCAACTGTGCGTTGCCTTCTGCATACATTCGATTACAATATTCTAGGTATTCTGTCTTATTCATAAGTATATTATACAGAATTTTTAAGGATTTGTCAAGAACTATTTTTGTAAGGTGGGAGGGTCATGTAGTCCTGCAAGGTTCTTGTTCTTATGTTCCTGTTTGCAGTCATCCAATACATGATTAGAGTTAGTCTAGGTTTGTGTCCGCTTTTAAATCTGTGCCAACTGACCTTCTCTTTTCTTTGAAAGTACAATGCTCGATTATCTCTCCAAAGTACTTCGTACTCGTTATCAGGATTTGCTAGTATTGTACCTACACCGTTGTCGCCTAAATACACAATACAAGAGTGTTTCTTTTCTTTGTGGTCTTCGTGCAGTTTGTAATGATGATGTGGTGGTGCATGATGCAACCCTATACTAAACCACAGGTTCTCAGTTATATCTAACTTTTCTTCTGCCTGTGTTCTGATACCTTCTATTAGTTCTCTACTTAGTTTCATGTCCTCCCCTTGAAGTGATACGGGGGGATTCAATTTTAAAGATAGTAAATAGTTAACTAAAGTATCTGACAAGAATTCATCATGTACTTGAAACTTCCATGGATGGGTAAAGTGTTCTCCTTCTGGATAGAATCCAAGACTAGTCTTGGTACAACTCATCTAGAATCTCTTTGAAATGAGTTTCTAATACTCCTTTTACTTCCGAGATGGATAGTATCTCTACTAATGCGGTGAAGATTTCTCTTAGGTTATCCAAATCAATAGGCAGGGCTATGCCGTCCCTTGTTGGTTTCCATTCCTCATCAAAGTCCATATAGTACTTTCTGATATGTATATACTCTGTACCACGAAAGTTGTTTACCATAACAAAGACTTTCTCATTCTTATCTTCGTTAAAGTGTACTTCCTTTTCGTATACAGGAGTTTCGTTATGTAGTTCTATCATTTTTCAGTATCGCTGAAAGGGGTACAATAGAAGTTACGTTATCAGGTTGTAATAGTCTATAAGAGTCGGTGTCCCAACAGAACAATAGAACTTGTCTGGTGGAAGGCTTTGCTCGATTCTTTTTGGACTGTATATACTTGTTATCGAAGTCGCCTGTACAGACATTATACTTTAGTCTGCGGCTGTTCTGACTACGATATGTGACAATAGCATCGCCTGCTTCGTCTAGTTTTTTAACAAAATCATCCTTTTTCATCGTTTCCTTGTAGGTGGTTAATATCTATTAGCGTCCTATCAATGGTATCGTGCTACGAGGTGATTCTTGTAGATACAAAAATACTCAGGGAGGTTGCCCTCCCCAAGCTCAGGGGTAATTAATCGTTAAGTTCGTTAATTAGTGTTGTGAAATATACAGCAGCTTTACCTGTTAGCTTACTGACAATTGCTGTGTCGGCTTCTTTACCTGCATCAGAGATAGCTTTTACTAAGTCATCTTGTGCTTGTGCGACATTTACTCTGCCACCACCAGTTCCACCACCACTGCTTTTCACAGCTGGAGTTTTCTTTACATATACTCCTGCTTTTGTTAAAATCATTCTGACTCCATTTGGGCTCTCACCTAATTCTTCAGCAACCATCTTAACAATCTCCATACTGTTGTCTGGAGTTGGTTCTTCTGCAGTATACATTTCAACTGCTTGTTCTTTACTTTCGTCTGTCCACGCCATAGTTCTTTTCCTTTTTAATGTGTAGTTTTGTTTGTATTCAGCAAGGCTAAAGGTATTACGATACCCAGGACACCAACCCGTGGTTTCCAGCATCTGTGTGTAATATCTGTCGCTCATTGCTTATTTCCTTAATATAAGTATATTATATCGGAATTTTAACCATGTGTCAAGAACTATATTTCAGAAGCTGTAGCCGTACTTTTTAATGTCTGTACGATACAGCTCGTATACATGAGCTTTAGTCTTTAATGTATACCAATTATCCCACATCATTGTAACTTCTTCATCCTCTAAAATTGATGTATCTTTCGGATGTAAGTTGTGGAACTTTAGTTCTTTTTCCCATGCCTCGAATCTAATTAGATGTTGGCAATCTTTGTACATTACCGATTGTAGCTCGGGTTTGTACTTATCAATCCAATTATCTAGCCCTATAAAATCAAAGCTTTGTATGTACAGAGCAACGATTCTCTCGTAGGGATTTCTAACCACTCCGATAGTTTCATTCTCGTACTGTAAAATCAAGGTAATAACCCTTCTAGTGCTTGTAGCTTCTCTTGTGCTGATGCCAATTTATCTAGTTGTTTATCAAATTCTTCTATGAGATCGGAGTGTTCTCCAATACCTACTGAATTAGTAAAGTATGTATGCAACACCGCCTCTGCCTCTTTAGCTTCTGCTATGTACTTAGCTCTTAGAGCTTCGTAATATCTATTTCCTCTGTGCATTATTTGTCTCCCATATATGCTGGTATGAAAGCTCTCAGGAATCTCTCCTGATGCTTTTCTGATACTATGATATGAACAAGAAAAGGTAGTGCAATCACTGAAAATAAAGCGAAAACAATTCCACCCATCCAAGCGTATCTATACCCTAAGTTATTCTTATCAATTCTTCCGATAATTTGTATTGCTGGAACGTAGAGTTGAAATATTGCCAACACGACTCCAGCTATCCAAAATGCCGCTACTATATTTAGTGCGTCCATTTTATTCCTTTTTTACATATACTCGCGTAAATGTCTTAGACTGCCCATATCATAAGCTGGTATTGCATGGTATTTACCTGCAAACTCAAGATAAGGAAAGTACGTATCTTTGAGGTCTTCCTGTTGTGCTTCAATCGTATACACTAGGTATAGTTTGTAGCCTCGCTCCTCTGATTGTTCAGGCTGAAGTTCTTTTTTCACTACTGCTGGGTAGTTCTGTCTTATTGCCCAAACCTTTTCTCCTGTGGCAAAATCTTCAGAGATGCACTGATCTGGTAGTAGTGCATTCCGTCTGCCTTCGTAGTCTGTGTGTGCTATTTTTTGTGGGACTCCTATTCTTTCTATGATTCCCTTTACAAAAGCAGGGGATCGATACAGTGACTTAGCAATGTCTGCTACTGTTTCGCCATCTAAATATCCTGCTACTGCTTGTTTAACTTCTTGTTTAGTTGCTGCTTTCCCTTTGTTCTGAGCCTTTCTTCTAGCACGAAACTCCATAGTCTCGTGAAACTCTGATATGATATTACCTAATCTAGTTGTGTTGTAAGCAATGTTTAGTATACCACATGCTTCTTTCTTTGTTATAGGTTTGCTACCATCAGTAGGGTTTAATAACTCAATTACCTTGGTTATATTCGCTTGTGTAAGATTTTCGTGTTTCTTCTTTCTCATCTATTTTTGACCCCATCAAAATTATTCCATAATGCAGAATCTTTAATAAGTCCTGCTCGTTTCTTCCTTCTTTCTTTCCATAGCGTTGGGCATACTTTATGATATTTCCTAAGCAAAAGCCTTCGCCATGACCAGCGTCGAAGATGAACTCCGTTGACTGGATTTTATTCATACTATAGTGTTGGTCGTATGTTCCCAATATATGATTACGCAGTTTGTTTAATACTACATCTTCACTGAATTTATACTTGTCTGTTTTGTAATCACTCATTTTTTATTAATTGTAAAAAAGCCTACTTGAACTAATCGTCCAGTAGCTTTGTTATGTCCAAACCCTGAACAGAAGGGAGCATGCCAATACTTTGCAGGATATAACACGCATCTGTTGTATAGATTACCTACATATGTATGTAAGTTAAACTTATTATCTTCTTTCCACATACCACCAAAAGGAGCGTCTCCTATACAGTGGTCATCATTCTTGTATATCTTACCTGTCTTTCTAGATTGAAACAGTCCTGTTCCTTTACTAGTGTCCACATCTTCGTTGAGATATATTACTGCAGCATACGCTTCAGCGTCAAGGTCATCAGATAAAGACTCTAAAAACCCAGCACAATCGTGGTGTACCCAGTTATGTTCTGCATCTTGTTCTAAAGATAAAGTAAATGCTGTGTTACTATTGTCAGGTGGAAAGTACTCTATGTTTCCATTTAACATAGTCTCCCATTGATTTCTGCAATATATAAAGTTCTCGTGGGAGAAACTAGATGCAGTCCTACGTCCAGGAAAGAATCTGTTCTTCTCTCTTAGTCCTGGTCTAAAGAACATAGATAAGGCATTTTCTCTAACCTCTTCTGGGTTTGAGTAAAAATTATCCTTTACTACTATCACTTACTTAGTTCATCAAGTACGTCAAGTCCACCTTCAATCTTCGCTAAGTATTCTCTTTTAGAGGATAACTGTCCTTTCAGAACTGATATCTCTTCCTCAGCTGCTACTCTTTGTTGGTTTAGGTTTTGACGCAACATATCTCTATGTTCCATAGTGTTTACCGATTCCTGTTTAATCCCTAAAAGGACGTTAAGAGGTGTGTCTTTTTCCATGCTTTCTAACTCCATTTCCTAAATGAACATCTTGTCCACTTGATTTTCTCATTACAATCGGTCTAAACCATCTGTTCTTTGCCAGATGTTTCTTGATTGCTTCTTGCTGTTGTTCTTCTGTTGTTCCATCGTCAAAGGTAAATGTATACCCTTTCTGCTCCACTTTTATCATGTTGCTGTTATCCTTTTCTCATAGTCAGCGTAGTCTTCGCTCCACCAATGAGGCTTGTCTCTGTGAGACCATGCGGCGAACGTAGCTTTGTCTAGATGATAGTAGTCACGATAGCTCTGTATAGGGTTATCATAATCTTTCAAGTCATCTGGCATTGCTAGTCCAAATTCTGTAAATCCTAGTCTGGGCATATTCTTTGGCTCAGGTAGTTTGTTTACTACTTCCACTATGGATTTGTGTTGTTTACCATAACGATAGTGGTACTCATCGTTCAATGCGTTAGCATAACAATGAGTCCACTCAAAGTTATCCAAGCTCGACCTAACCCATATCGTACACGGATGATTATACATCATCGGCAGGTAGGGCGTGAGTGGTCGCTGGTCAAGCGGTAGGTGCTTAATCTTGGCTTTCTCACTATTTAGTACCTCACGTTCGTCCTTGTCAAGCGCACGGGGTACAAAACCTAGTTTGGCATCAATCCATATCGCAGTACATAAGAGTTGTGCTGCCTCGAGAGGCATCTTTACTATGTGCTTGTCGACATGATACTCTGCGCATTTGTCTAGGTCTTCATCTAAATAAAATAAATTCATTACGCAATCCAGCACTTATACTTAGGACATTCGCCATTGTCTGACTGTACTGTTGTCCCACAGTGTTTGCACTCTCCGTAATGGTATGTTTCAAACTCTTTTGTTTCTGAGTTCCACATATTAACTGTTTTGTGTTCGTTGTATTCTGTATTTTTCATATGTATATTATACTAAAATTATAACCATCTGTCAAGTACTATTTTTTAATTCCATAAACGCAGCGTGTGACCATTCCACATTATCAGTTATTAGACTCCACATATATGTATGCCCAGAACTCATAAGTATATCGCAGCGCTGGTTTCCATAGGCACATATGTACTTTGTCTTTTGGTACGGCACTATGTACTCAGGGTTGACGTGGCGCATTGTAAGTTGCCAGTTGTCGTAAGTATTCGGTAAGAGTATGATTGGATGCTTCATTCCATTATTGAGAATGTCATTGCGCAAAACGTCATATCCGTCCTGCTCCTTTCTATGGGAAACAGGACAGAAAATGTCCGTAGCATGAACCATCTCAGGTTCATACTTTCTCTCTACTAATTCAAAGTCTATAAATAATCTTGCTGTTATCACTTTCCAAATGCTCTTCCTGCTTCACTGATTCCAAAGCTTCCTAGTGTAATCACTACGAGACTTGTGAATATGGTGTCACTAATTACTAAGTCCTGTCCCCAGAACGCTGTTATTAAATCACACCCAGCGAAAACAATAAGCATAAAGAACGCGATGAAGCCAATTATAGCTTTTTCATTAACATCGTTGTCGTCCAAAAATAAATCCATGAACTTTCGTTTGGGTGGTGCTAGTCTTTTCTTAGCTGCTGCAGCTTCGACTTGCATCTCCTTTATCATATCTTCAGAGGCATCTAGCTTCTCAATGAGAGCCATATACTTATCTAAATCTATTTCAACTTCGTTTCTTGAATTATCAGTTCCTTCTGCCATAGTAATCTCCTATGGTTTCCAGTCGTACCAATCCTTTCTGAAATAAGGTTTGCCTTTGACAGCTTCCCTAAAGTGAAACGAGATTGATATTCTTGGGCTTAGAGTATCAACTCTATGGTATTTACCTTTCGGTATATACAACAAGTCGCCTTCATCTAAATCTACTACTTCTTCCAAAGTAGCGTCTTTAAAGCGACCTCCTTTCTCTGCAAACTCCTTATAAATGTACCAGCGTACTTTGCCGCGTACATGAAATAAAAAGTTATCAGTAGAATCTGCGTGTATTGGAAAGACCTTTGCATCTTTAGATTTACTACAATAGATATTTGCTTGTCCAATGCCGTAGTGTTTTTCAAACTCCTGACATTGCTTCCACATATTTTCGTTTAAGAACTCACTTAGTGTAAGTATAAAACTGCATCCATCATTCCAATGTTTTAATATTTCTTCTCTTGTTTTCTTCTGTTCTGATTTTTTCTTACACCACTTGTCCCCATTAGGTAAAACTACCTGTAGCTGTGGTGTTCTGTCCCATGCCTGTATGTTCATTTGATTCATATAGTTATCAAGTTCCCCCCAACTAAAATAGTGTTGAAACTTGGGTTTGTTCGACTTGATATAGAAATGTGTCTTTCCTTTGTACTTACTATAAAACTTGTCCACACCCACTGGGCCTAGCAGCTCCTCAAACGTCACTTAACTTCCCCATGGTTTTTACTTCGTAATTATACTTCCAGTATATCTCCATAATATCCTGACGCTCATGACTAGCTTTAGCATGAGGGTTGTACTTTGGATGCCAAGGTTGATAACTTAATGCTGTAAGATGTACTTGCCATATTTCATCTAATGGTAACTGTACTTTTTTAGCTACTTTATAAGGTGGTTCGTATGGATAAGAAGTATCTGCTCCATCAAAACAATTCCATCGTGCGTCTAGCTGGGTTACTATCTTGTTTGACTTATCAAAGAAGGGAGACCCAATACTTTCCATAAAGTCCCACTTATAAGTCTTGTTGTACTGTGCCTGTTCGCTTATTGGTATTATCCAATCTTTTGCTTTTTCACAGTCTATCAACATAACACTATCACACCACCATCCTCTTTCTTGTTTAGTTCCTCTCCACTTAGCGTTGTTCATTTGTAAAGCATCCCAGACCATTCCAAAAGGCTTTCCTTCTAAATCTGTATTCCATAAATGCCGTATGTCTCTAAAGTTTATCATGTCACAGTCTGTGTACAAAGCTCTACCTTTGAATCCACACATCTCTGGTATAGCATACCTGAAGCAAGTGAAGGGTGTTCCCCAACCTTTTCTTTTCCATGTAGGAAACATACTCGGTCTTAACCATGTAACTTCTACTTTAGATTTTGTATTCTTTAGTAGGCTGTACAAGTATATCTTCTCTATTGTAGTATCGTGGTTATCACTTGTTCCTACAAATAATCTAATTGTATCATTCATCTTCGTACCTCACGTATACTATTATATCATCTTTTTCTATGTGAACATTATGATACCATACATTGCCACTAGAAGTATATCTTCCACTACCCATGTCAAAGAGCGTAACTCCTCTGTTCTTGTAGTCATACAAGCTGTAATCATTTATTTCTAGGCAGTCCATTAAGTTCTTGTATCTCTTACTTATTATATTGTATGGCTTACCTTTTATATGGTAGTATGACTCTCTATTCTTGTTTGCAGAAGGTAATCCTATTCCTCGTTCTGTTCCTCTTACTACTACTATTTTTGCTATTTGTTCTTTAAATGTACCATGTATTGATATGTCTTCCATAATTGTGTTACCATGTTCTCTCCAGTACGGAAAGGTACAGTTATATGTTTCTAAATCTGGGACACTACTTGAATAGTTCCACATTAAATAAGTATCACAAAAAGGAAACTGAGCGTCTCTTTGTCCGTCCATCCACTCTACTACTTCGTGTGCTAAATTGATTAAACTTTGTGGTGTCTTTGACCCTACCATACTTGTGATTCTCCTCTTATGAAACATACTAGTACATCTCTTAGTCCTGTTTTCAAAGGAGTACTTTTATGTAAATGAAACCCTGTGAATATTGTGAGACTTCCTTTCTTTTTTATTGTTTTAAATTTATGTCTAAACTTGTTTGGTGGAGTCGTTGTTGAATTGCCTAGTATATCCTTTTGATTAAAAGATTCAGCAACTTCTAAGTCTGCTCCTGTATACCCATCTGTCAACTGTACACTTATGCTAATCTTACGCATTGTTTTTCTTTTATGTATATGTTCTAGAGAGGGTCTACAGTCTTTATGTGCTGTAAAATGTTGTCCTTCTTTTTTATATCTTACTATGTTGAACTCATGTGTACTAGACTTTATGGGATATAATTTAAAGTTATAAGTTTTGCTGTTGTATAAACTAATAGCTCTTTCTAGTTTGTATTTTAGCCACGTTGGTATCGCTGCGCCACTAAGTTTATCGCAGTCTCTTATATCCAGATTCTGTCCTCTGTATCGTGTAATTGCTGGTTTGAATTGTTTGGTTTGGTGGGAATAAAAGTTTCGTATCTCATTATCAGACAGGAAGTTCTCTATGTGTCCACATAGGTCGCTAGGATTGTTACTGTCTTGGCTGATTATTAAGTTCATCTTTTATCATTTGTTTGATTTCGTTTTTAAATTGGTCGTATGAATCGAATTCACACAAGTCTTTCGCAGGATGTGAGTCGTGTTCTAACGCTACAACTCTATCTTCTAATTCTTCTAGCCACTCTTCGCATTCTCCGAATCGTGCCTGTGCTGGTTCATTTTTATCGAACCATTTGGAGTGTTTCTCCATCTCTCTTTTCCACAAGAGCATTTTAAATAGTCTAAACACTTTGAATAAACTCTTCTAGCTTGTTAAAAGGTTCGTGATACCTTCCATCTATTGCTAGGGTTAGTACTAATCTTGGCTTATCTCCCACATTTCTGTCGCTTTTCCAAGTAGTAGAACCATCTAAGTCTCCTACTAAACAAGTCCAATCTTTAGTAGTAGTCGGATTGTGGTCATCTTTTATCTTTGTTCTCACATTTCCTTTAATTTGTGTGGTATATCCTTTCCCTGCATTGTGTATAAAGCTGACGTACTTATGAGGTTTATCTCCTCCGTTGTGCCATCCAGTCCATCCTCTTACAGGTGGTTGAAATATCATACTATCCCAATACCATGAATCATTCTCAGTTAGTTCTTTTATAGCACCTAATAATGCTCGGTTTCTATCTCTAAACCAAACACTAACAGCTCTACCACTATAGTCTAAGCTGTTACTAACTTGTGGGAATCCACTAAAGTTTTCATCTGCCATTTTTGCTCGTAGGTCAGCTACTGAATTCTGTGGTCTTGGGTGCATACTAAACTTATGAGGGAGTTTATATAAATCCTGTGCTATTCTATCTAACCTGAATATGATTTTGTGGTTCTTAATCGGTATTGCTTTCATTTGTTGTTACTTCGCGATAGTATATTACTACTTCTTTGAGTTCACGAATATATCGTTTTAACTCTTGGGTATTGTATGCCATCAACTCGTAGTCTGGTACTGTCATAGCAAAGAATACTACTTGTCCTTGGTCTTTCTCTACTCGTGCTAAGAATTCTTCTATGTTTTTCTCACTAACTACGTACCAATAAGGCTCTTTTAAGTCTATTTCTCTTGGTAGTACTGGTTGTGCTATCTGCCTTTCAATAGGCTTTGCACTAACCTCTAATGTCTTTGTTGGTAACAGGCTGCACGACGATACCATCATCAGCAGCGTCAATGTCACGGCTATCTTGTTCGATACCATCAAACACCTCCTTGGTTGCTTTGTTAACTCTAGGTTCTATTAACCCAGGCTTTGCTGCGGCTAGTTTAGTTAAACTGTGCCTTTTAAATATATCAAGATAACGATTCATTTCTTTTTGCGTTTCTTGACTTTTCTTTTGTAAATCGTTGAGTTTACCTGTCTGTAAGGTAAAGTCGTTTTGTAGTGATGAGATTGCATCTTCTTGCAACTGTACTGCACTTTCTAACTTTGCGTTGTTTTGTGTAAGTGTAGTGTTCTCATTCCATAACCAATAGGTACTTATACCTAGTGATAGTATGATTGCTAGGAGAAACTGATACACAATAGTCCTCCAATAAGTAGTCCTTTACCAAAACATATCCAATACATTTGGTATAAGCTAAGTCCGTACTTTACTTTGATTTCGTTTATGAACTTCATGTGTCTAAGTTTGAGTTTTTCTATCATAATTCTTCTATTTTGTAGTTAAGACCTTCTGCGCCTCGAATCTCTACTACTTCCTTGTCCTCGTTGAGGAACTTTAGGTATTTAGGTTGTTTTTTCAAAAATTTACGAACTATATAAGTTGTATCATCAGCGTCACCATATACGGCATTATAACTAACAGTTAGCTTATATCTTGTCGAGAAATAGCTCAGTATTTTTAACCAAATTTCTTTTATGTCCATTTCTTATTTTCAAACAGAAGACCCTCTGCTTCTCTACGGCGAATAAGTCCTTCTAAGACCTTGCCACCTGCTTTATTCCATCTTGCCATTTGCGCTGGTACTCCTTCATATTCTTCTCGATTGAGTACTTTTAACATGGTTGATGCTTGTAAATTTCCACCACCTAAGTTGAAAGTCCAACTGACTAATGCGTCAAATTGGTACTGTTCTAGTGGTACTGTGACATGCTTACTGACATAGTTTTCATACTCTGTCATTTCTTCCAACAGCAATGCATCCGCTTCTTCCTGCGTGATTGTCATGTCTCTTTCTGCTGTTTTAGTGTGTCCGTAACCGATTGTCCAAACACCTGCTGCACATCTATAAGCTGTAAGTTCACAGCCCTCGAAGTGTCTAATTAGTTCTAATCCTTGTTCTGATATTTTCATAGTTTTCCTTATAGGCTGGGGAGCAGAAGCTCCCCAATTACATTCTGACAGTTTACGAAAGAACACTTATGCTCTGCACCATGATGCCTCCAAAGGCTACCACTAATGTATAATTAGCTACCATGTTGCAGAACTCTCCGTTCTCACATATACTATCACGAACTTTTGATATTGTTTTCATCAATTAATCTCCAAGATTTTTCTCTTGGAATCTGGAGTTCGTAACAGTCTGATTGTCAGCAATCCGTCTTGTAGACTTACTTCTTCTACTTGTAGGTCGGCGTTTAGAATAAATCTTCGTTCAAAAGACTTTAAACTTAATCCTTGATGAATGAAATTTTCATCTTCTCCTAGTTTTGTTTCTTTTTTACCCTTTATGTGGAGTTCTTTGTTATCAAAGACAATCTCCAGTTCTTCTTTTTTCCACCCTGGCACTGCAACTTCTATACGATAGTCTCCTGCCTTTTCGATTAGGTTATATCTTGGGTATGCTGCATCCGTATAAGACGGCAATGTGGGCATATCCAATCCAAGCCAAAATTTGCTTAAATCTATACTCATAATTTTCTCCATAATTCCTTTTCAGTAAATACTCGCATCTCCTTTCGGTAGATGCACCAATATGCAAGTGAAACCTATCACTTACAAGATAATTATATCAAATTTTAACCTTGTTGTCAAGAACTATTTTTCAGTGTCATCAAACTCAAGCAGTCCTTCACTTTCTAAATAGTCTATCGTGTTTCGGATGCCAAGTTGTTTTCCTATAGTGTATGCAGCGTATATGCACATGATTAAAAGAATTGTGTAGCTTATGTCATTATTTATCATACAACTATTATAGCAACTTTACAACCTCATGTCAAGGAGAATTTATAACATATGTGAAAATAGTTCTTGACATCATCTCTTAATTTTAGTATAATATATGTATGAAGAAAAATAGAAAAGAAGCACTAGAGATGCTAGTGTATAAGGCAAAAAACAATAGAAAGTCTGGAATATTTGTAACGCACTCAACTGAAAACCTGCAAGAAGCATGTAAAGTTGTAGAAAGAACTCTTGCTAAGTTTAATGTAGAATACGAGCATCCAATGAGTATAGAAACAGTTGATGGTGTAGAAATGAAAGCAATGGCTGCAAATGACTTTCATCTAAAAAATGGTGGAAGAATATCCGTTGCAGATGGACTACAAGTAGAGGACTTCCGAGTACAAGAAATAGTTAAATTATCATGAAGAAATGGACACTAGAGCAATTAGAATTTTTACGAAGGCATTATAACCAGATGCCACTTAATGAACTCTGTCTGAATCTTGACAGAAGTGAGAACAGCGTTGTCGCTAAGGTCTACTATCTGCGAAAGAGAGGATGGAAATTTACGAGGAAAGCAGATGCCAAGTGTTAATCTAAAAGGAATGAGCTTCGAGAAAGGACTTAGAATTTTCCGAAAGAAGTGCATGAGAGCAGAAATCAAAGAACGATGCAGAGAGAAACAGTACTATGAAAAACCCAATGCTAAAAGAAATGCAGCGAATAATTATAGGAAGCGTTCACGACAATTGGACAAACTGAAGGCAGAACAACTCGCTACAAGAAAGAAATTGTCAATGAGGCACAGGTAGAAACGAAATCTACTCATTCAAAATCGTATCACAATCCTACTAAACTTCCCCGACTAATATATTTTATAATTCATCATACCCACCCGAATACACGATTCCATACCCCTAGGAAAAACACTTCTTGCATTATGTTGAAAATCGTGATATAATAAATACATAATTTGATTAAGTAGTCAATACAAACTACCGATTACACTCGTTAGTCCTAATTGATGCTATGAGCTAGAACGAAGCGTAAGCGAGAGTGATAGCGAGCATGTAAATCTGGGACAAAGACAGAGTGTTAATTGTATAATCATATCAACAAGATACAACCAAGTATCGACTAAGCTCAACTCATGAGTTTATAACTCTTCATAAGTCATTAATTACTAAAAACTTATCTCAAACTAACGTAACTTCCACCAACCGAAATTT
>Ga0222717_10001723_pt1 | contig 17577 bp, 18 predicted proteins | sample C33_18DmetaG_FD_165053 | JGI IMG/M metagenome (GOLD analysis project Ga0222717, IMG submission 165053) | Estuarine water microbial communities from San Francisco Bay, California, United States - C33_18D | ecosystem: Environmental > Aquatic > Marine > Unclassified | place: USA: California...
GTATTCGATGTTCTTCGACGCCACAAAGATAGCGCCGAGCTTTTTTATGGTGTCGTACGTAGACACAGCAGGTTGGCGATATGTTTGGAAATACTTTTCTTGCATCTCTACAAACGGGTATACCTTTTTCGCGTCCCAACGGTACTTACTTATGTTCTCGCTAAACACCTTGCCTTGCATCGCGTGCAACAGTTCAGTTTGCCAATCCGGTTTAGGGAACGACAGAAGGCGGCATGCTGGCGAGTCTTTCCTTATTAGCATGTACGGATACCATAAGAACTCTTGCCACAGCGCTTGCTTGCTGTATTGCACTGGCATCGGTGCTTGCACCCGAACACCGTTTGAGATCAGCTCACCGGGGAATACTGCTGCTTCGTAATTGTATACGTCCTTCACCATCGCAAGCGTTTGCGCGACAGCGTAGATGTTACGAGGGATATTAGTTCCCGCCATACATGCGTGTCGCAGTATAACGTAATCGCCAGCGTCGAATTGTTCAATGTATGCCATATAAAAACAAAACGCCCGGAAGGCGGATGCCTACCGGGCGTTAAGTCAGAACGTTGCGTTAGGGTTAGCTAACGGTCTCGCTCAAGTTGTGGATGCGGACGAACGCATCGCGCCAGTTGACGTTGAACGAGATACGCTCGCTAACGACGTACTTGCGCTGATCACTTTCGATGATCTCACCAGTGCGCATCTTGATCTGGCGACGATCGCCGATCTCAGGAGACGCACGGTTGTACATGCAGACTTCGCCAGCCGGAGCATGCGGAGCCTCGTAGAAAGGCACACCGTAGATAACGGTGACGATACCTTCGCCTTCGCCAGCAGAGCCGAGTCCAGTGATGAACGACGCGAGCGACAGACCGGAGACGTTCGCTTGCTTGAAGTTCGTATTGGAACGGATGTTGGCGGCTTGCTCACAAGGAACAAGACCAACGATGCGCGACTTGTTACGACCGTACTTGCCGAGATTGTACAAGGCAGTATTGACGAAATCAGGATCGAACACGGCAGCGCCAGCGTCCACTTCCGCCGCAGCGGTAGCAGTGTCGGCAGCAATCGTGAAGATGCCTTCGAACATCTTACGAGGATCGCGAACGAACCAGTTGGCAGTCGTGGCCGAATCGGGCGTAGGAGCCGTAGCGGTATGACTGGGATCACCAGAGAGAAACGCCATTTCTTCTGCTTCAGCGACTGCTTCAGCGAAGTCGAGCAACACTTGCTCGATAACGTCAGGCTGGGAATCTTCGATAGCCTCTTCGTCCAACGTGGTGAAGGACATGAGCTTCTTGGCAACCCAAGTCACTTGGGCGGTGCTGAAGCCAGTCATTGGTGCGGTCACGCCATCTTGAACGTAGTATGCCGCGCCAGCGTTAGCTTTCTTCGGTTTGGTCCAGGAACGGGTGTTCTGCTTGAAAGAAGGGATCAAGCGTCGTGCGATGTTGGCTTCGCGGATGTAGCGGATGACTTCGTTGGCTAGTGGAGCCGGAAGGTATCCCGCAAGCGATTGCCCAGCATTCGCGACGTTGAGCGCCTTCAAGATAAGAGCGTTGTTATTCATGCTTCTTTTCCTTTATTGCTGTTGTCGGTTATTGCGACCTAGTGCTTTGGCTTACGCCGCAGCCTGGGATGCGTTCACGGCTTGGATGTAGATACCCTTAGCCAGAGTTTTTTCCTCATCACTGAGCGCGTCGTATTCCTTGCTGTGATTGCACACATGCACGACGTACTTCAGGGTGTCGGGATCGGTAGCGGACTTGAGACACTTCTTGGGAGCGCCGTCTTCGCCTTCGCCGTCTTCGTCTTCGTCGGTGCCTTCAAAGCCCTTACGACGACCAGACTTGAGTTCCTTAACGCTGTCTGCCAAGGATTTCACGGCGTCAGCCAGTGTGTTCTCGGTATCGTCAGCGCTGTCGTCACCTTCAGCTTCCTTGTTCTTGTCTTCGGCGTCGTCGTTGCAGGCGAGCTTTGCGAGGATCGCAGCAGTATTCTTCTGCGCCTCTGCCATTTCTTTCAGGCTCGTGCCGAGCGGGCTAACCGCATCACCAATGAGCTCTTTCACGCGATCTTCGGTCAAACCGGCAGTCGCGTCCTTCTTATTGCCGTTCTTGTCTTTCATGTTTTTCTTTCCTGTGGTGTTGCGTTTACCGCTGAAACTTTTTTCGATCACGTCAGTTACGGAGCATTTTGCGTTGCACGGTAACCCGACGACTGATACTTCAAATAGTTCCATCGACAGAATTCGGTATTCAGTAACGCGATGGGTTTCCTCATCACGGACCACTTCTACCTGCTTAGGGCGGAGTCGAATCGAGAAAGCGTTCAGAACGCCTTCTTTGATTTTTGTCCAGATATCCTTAACGTCATCCGCCTTGGAAATCATAAGCTTGACAAGCAAACCCTTCTCATCAACAGCAGTTTCAATCACGCGCCCGATAGCTTTGTCGGTGTCATGATTAAAGAATACCGTATTAGCTCCGGGCTGCAAAAGATCCTTTGCGGCGTTCTGTATTGCTTCGATGGCAATGACGTCCTTCGCGCGGTCTTTGTCAATTGTCGAAGCATAGCCCAACATGAAACGACCAGTGTTGGCGCCTTTAACATCGCTCTTGTTGCGCTTGAGCTTCTTGAGCCGTTGTTTGCCGCGGCGCGATTTGCGGCTGGTGCGGGTGTTCATTTGCTTGCGCACCTGCGCATACATATTAAGGCTTACATCTTCAGAGCTACCAATGGCTTCTTCGATTGCTTTTTGATTTGTTAAAACTTCTTTCATAGAGTTGCCGCCTTACGTATTGCTTCTTTGTGAAATCTATCTATCCTCTTTAGCGCAACCGCCATGTTCTTCACACCCTTCGCGCTTGTGATCTTGCACATCTTCTCATGAACCATATGAGCTATTGCTGCCTCCCGCAAGGAATCCTCTTGCGGTACTATATTTTTCAAGGCTGCCAAGTCTTCAGACTTGGCGAAGTCAGACGTTACTGCCCATAGCTTCATTTCATCGACAGACTTTTGGGCTGGTTTCGGTGGCTTCTTGTCGCCGGAAGGTTTTGGCTTAGGCTGATTGTTCGCTGCGGTGCCACCGGCTTGTTGCTGCGATGGCGGAATAATGGCACCAGTGTTTGGATCAATCTGATTGCCGCCGGGTAGGACCACCATGGGAGAATCACCCCATGGCACCGGCAATAGGTGCCGACGTTCGCGAACTTCGTTAATCGTAATAATACCGTTCATTACATCAGAACGGTCGATCTCTGCTTGGGTCTTGGCATCAAGTATTTCCAACCCTGGGAACACAACCTCTAAGTCAGTAAACCCAAACCCTTCCCAAACTATCTGGGTAGTGTAGGCGTGTGCTTCCTTTGCGAGTAACGGCAATAATGCACCGTCCTTGTATGATTGAACTTGTTGCTCTGAATTTAATTTGCCTGTAGAGCCATCGACGATCCCCATTATGAGCGGCTGCATACAATATGCGGCGAAGATGTGCGAACGCAACTCAGAGCCATATTCTTGGAATTGCATGTCCTTGTTAGATATCGCCGTTTGGACATACTTAATAGGCACATTCACGGCCATTGTGCGATGCGCGTTGCGCACCCCTTGATGCTGGGCCTTGTAGTAATTCTTAAAGCGTCTTAACTCGCCCTTTCCCATACCCTCTAGCGAGAGAATGCCAGCGGCTTCGCCAGAATTTACGAAGTAATTAGCATTGTATTGCCCACGTAAAATATCAGCCGATATTGTGTGAGCTAGAGTATCCAGTGGTTTGTGTCCGTAGAGCGACCACGATACTGGATCTTTTACTAAGAAGATTATTTCGTCGCGATCAAAATATACGTGCTGTGGTACAGAGCGTGAGTCCGCGCCAGTGGATCCGAAATTTGCGGCGCGGCGAGAGGTCATCTTATACGCTCGACGCTTCGGAATATTTCCATGTACATCAGAACGAATCTTGACTAGAGACGCGTTCAGCGCGTACATCTCACTCATCATATCATTGTCATATACTAACTCTTGCGCTTGTCGCCCAATTGTCAAGGAGTCAGTCAAGCATTTTTCTCGAATATCAGTAAAAGATTCGTTATTGTCGTTAGGATTCATAAAGAAATCACTAACGACCTTTATGCGCTTTTTCTGGCTACGTGACGCCTTTTTATTGTCACGCGGGCGGATGATAGGGTGGATCTTAGTGCAATCCGCAACAATGCGTCGCACAACAGATTTCACCCATACATTAGTTCGCCACATCTGACGAGCTTGGGCGTCAGTCAGTACAATATCGCCTGGCTCAACATACCCATTAAATGAAAAAGAATCCAGCACGATTCCGCGTGAGTCTTTCGCATTACCTCTAGGAATGCTGTTGGTCTGGACCTTTCTGGTGTGCCTTCTCATCTTTTAGAACTCATCATAATCGTATTCTTCGTCTCCAAGATCAATGAAGGAACCGCCTCCATCATCGTGTGTCTCGCATTGGCTGATTGTGCTAGCAACGGCATCCCAAACGTCCTTACTCTCATGCTTCGCATGGTCAACCTTGTTGCCCTTAATATACTTCAAGTGCTTGGTTTCGCGTGCAAGAATGCGCGAATACGGATACACCACTCGCCCTTCTGCTATTGCGGACTTTGCCGCAACTGGAACAGAGTCGTTCCTGTCGGTAGATAAGAGTTCAGCTTCAGCGCCAAGGTCTTCGCATCGTTGTCGGAAATGGTGACTTTGGAATTGGTCCGCGCTAATGATAGAAATGTCAAATCCTCGATCAAGCAAATATTGGACTATGTACCGCAAAACACCATCGTAATAGATTTCACCATTGCGTGTTAACAAGTCGTCGCGCTTAGACTTTGGGTTGATCCACCCTACAGCAACCATCTCTATAATAGGGCGTTCAGCAAAGCGGTCTTCACTGTCAATGTCCTCTGCACTTACTGACCTGCGCGCGGCTTCGTCCATTAACTCGAAAGTGTCCAATTGAATTGTCACATGGTCAACGATGCCGCCCAACGCAAAGCCCAGCCTGTCTTTCTTGCTAGAGAGGTCAAAGTGCATGAAATACTGTACGCCATCTTTGGCGTGCAACCATTCTCGCCACTTGCCATTCCCGCAATATGCTTGCACTTTGCAGTCCGCGTAATCCCAGCAGGCGTAGACATCCGTACTAACTGTCCGGTTCTGGTATATCGGGCATTCGCGACATTCACTGCGCACGTTTTCTTCAACGTATTCAGGGTCCGACCAAAAAGATTCGATTACGCCCATTGGTTGCGCGCCAAAGTCTCGCATCGTACGACGATAGTTACGAGTTAGCGCAGCGCGGTAATCTTCAATGGTATGATTAGGATTAACTTCCCAAGTAGCGGCTTGGCAAACGTACCCGTCATCTCTACCTTCAAGTTCGTCGTACTTCTGCATTACGAAGTCATCGTCAAAACGTGGCGTGGTGATGCCGATCATTTTGTAATGCTCGCGGAAACGAGTCTGACATGAGCCATACGCCGATTCCCAGCATTCCGCTGCTACGGAGTCTGTGCCTTCGTCGTCGTCCGCTTCATTTTTGCGAATAAAGAAAGCAAGCTCGTCACCCACCCACTGAATAGTATTGTAGCCCAGCCAACCGAACGCCTGAGAGTTGGCTGACAAGGCTTCGATATTCTTGTCAAACCTAACGCTCATTGCTCCGGGTTCTTCATACTTGCCATGGAACCACGGGCAATTGTCCAAGTGGCCTAAGAACTCCTTAAAGAACACTTTCTTGGCCTGCTGTTCATTACGGGCGCAATTAACAAAGTAGATAGCGGAACCTTTAGACAGTCCGTAATACTGCTGCGGTATTTTCATACACAGCGCTTTATAGATGCCGTACAGGTGGAATATAGAACTGATGTAATCCTTACCGCTGCCCTTGCCTAGCAGTAGCATTGCTTCGCGTACGTCGTCCCGCGCGAGGTTCTCTGCCACTTCCATTATGTACGGGCGACAGCCAGTGCGCCCGTTCCATTTTTGGTTTAGGAATCTTGGCGACTCAATAAATTCCCTAATACCAACCGGCATCTCTTCCCAGATGTCAGCGTCGGACATTTCATCGCCCATCGCTTCGATCTCTCCGAGTCCGTCAGCCATGAAACCAAAGGGGTTGCGTATTTCGGATTGTCCGTCCTTCGCTTTGTCTCTGATTTTACGGCGTAGCTTGGCCATGTATTATTCCGTGTAGCTAAAAGAAGCTTCGATGGTTGAGGGTTCCGACAGGTTCTTTAGGTCACCACCCGTACGTACGTTGATGTCTTGAAGTGACGCTTGTATCAACGTACGTTGATCTTCGTCTAAGTGGCGCTTCAAAACAGATATCAAGCCACGCATCAACAGGCGGAAACCGTCAGGGGTTAAGACGAACTCGTCTTGCTGTTGGATTTTGTTCATTCGTTCGACGGTTTTACCGATAGAATCAACACAACGCATAATCCTGTCAATTACCTGCCCATCATCTAAACGGCGCGTAGTCTCGACAACTTCCTTTATCGCTGTGAGTTTCTGCCCTGTAGACATATCAGCAGCGCCCATAATCATCTGAATAAACTCTAGCTTCTCAACATTTGATCGGTCATCTGAAGTGCCTAAAGTAATAGCGTTGATGTAGTTCAACATTAACGTACGAATTACAGCTATCTCGCGCGAGAGGTCAGTTATCCCTTTATCGCTAGCGAACTTCTCAATCCATTCGCCAAGCCCAGCAGTTACGACCCCTTTATATTGATCCAATACGCTAGTCGTGCGCTTTCCGCTAACTAGATTGTTCGCGTTCGCGCCGCCATGTCTTTGGCAGTATAACGAATGTTTTGTACAAGCAGAACCGCAGCGTCTCTTGGGTTCATTCCAAAGCTTATTTCCATGTTCGTCGCGCTTGGGTATCTTGCGGAAGCACCTGAGTGATCCTAACTTTGTGCGGTGCTTTGGCGGTATATCCTCTTTATTGCCGATCATTAGGTGGCCGTATTTCCTGTACAGAGCTTTCCGCTTGCGCCGCTCTTTTTTCTGATCGCGCTTAGGCTTCTCTAGAACTTCAGGACTTACGACTTTATTCTTTTTGCTTTTCTTTTTCTTTTCTTTCATTCTAGTACTCCAAGGAAAATTGCTTCTGCGGAATTGGCATAATTTATGAAATAAATTCCGCGCGCGCTATAGCGATCACATACGATAACCCGCCGTGAACTAGAAAGTTACACAGATTCTGCTACACCCTATAGGGTGTATAGCACTAATTCCGCCACGGGTTACGCTACCGCTTCTTTTGCGGTTGCTTTACGTTTAACGATGAACGTTCAGCGATAAACGATGAACGTATGAGCTTTTGTTACCCCTAAGGGGGTAACTATAAAAGCTCATATAAGTTCAAACGTTAGCGAAGCTAACGTGTATGCGTGCGCGAGAGGAACTAAAGGTTAACATCCAACCAATATACATTCAATGCAGAGTAAAATCAAGTTTACCGATACTACAAATACCGTTATTGCGGCTTTGCGCCGCCCAGCATACCCAGCCAATAGCCCCACGAACGCAGCATACCCATGCAGAGAGCGTTTAGTGCTTAATTGGCAACACAGGTACGGGTTGCAAAACTATTTGCTCTCACGGCGTTCTATTTACCTTTTAGTTTGCGCAAGCGTTTGAACTGTATTTTGCTCAAGCGCTTCGCCAACTTCTGTTCATAGCCGCTAATTGCGTGTCTACCAAAACCGACCCATTGACCACAGCCTTTCCACGGACCCCAGTCATAGTTCGTTTCCAAGATGCGGTTGGTCCAATGCGAAGGCGCGTACGCTACTCTATCGAACGTCTGCCAGCAGCGGACAGCACCGGGTAGCTCTTCAATCCGCACGTTAGATTCCGCGTCACCTATAGTTGGACAACCGAATGTTGACAAAAAGAATCCATTCTCTAACGCGCAGTTTGCAGCGCCACCGCCCCCAAGTGAGTGTCCATTCGCTATGACTGGTTCCGAGTAGTCATAGCGAATGTCGCGCAAAGTGTCAAGCACCCATTCTCTGGAAATCTGGTAATAGCGACGGAAACCCAAGTGTACTCTACCATAGGAAGTCTTTACCATATCTGCCAAGATATCAGTTCCTAGGTCTCTCAAGCCATGCGTTCCGCGATACGTATACACTATTGTGGATCGCGTTATCCCGCCAACTGTCAGTATGATTCTAACGCAGTAGCATTCTACACTATTGACTTTATCTTCGAACACTGACAACAACTCTGCGCCAACTTTGGCTATCTCGTCCTTTTGCACAACGTAAGATTGCAGAGGCTGTCCTTTTTCATCGTCGCGAGCCTTAGGCGGGTACGCATATTTTGAAAGCTTACATAATCTATGTAACGACTCTATGCCGAACACTGAGTTATTCACCGCGACCTCTGATTTCTGTTCTAGCCTGCGCGTATATGCTTCCCAAACAACCGCCAGCGGTAATATTCGCAACCATAACTGGATGACGTATCCAGTGCATGACTTGCGCGAAGGTCATTTCGAGATGCATAAGCGCCCATATCCCAAAAGCTAACGTAATGCCATAAATGCACATATCGCTGATGAACACATAAAACATCGCGCGATCAAACTTATTACGCCCATGTCGCCAGAACCATGCGTGGTAGCCACAGATCGTCATTCCGAGAATGCACAGCGCTACCGTGAATACGCCGGATAAACCAGACATATCATCGAACGTCCAAAACCCGTAAGCGCCTCCCAAAATAGCGATAATCGTAAATACTGAAGAAGTTATGAAAAAAGTTTTTGGTAGTTTGTGTGTTTTATGCGTCACTGGCTACTAGCCTTTTTAGCTTCTGCGCTGGAGTTTCTTCCATTTGCTCGCCACTTAGTGGGCAACGACTAGATTCAGCGATTTTGACAATGTCTCGCAAGTTTTCTTCTAATTTGGAAGACATTTCAGCTTGAAGCTCAACTAATTCTTTTTCATGGTTGCGTTGCGTATCTTTAGCTTCTTCCCATTGCAAAAACATCCAATGCAAGAACCTTGGCAACCGCCATGCGGCTAACCAGCCAATAAAAATAAGGATAGCGATTGGCACAGCCAATGCTGGGCCGAGTCGGTCTAGGTAGTCGAACAACTCGGCCCAGAATCCACGTGGTACGGATGCCGCGGCGGGTTCCATAGCGTCATGCTTCTGGTATTAAGTGGGCAGCGCTCTCAGCTTGCTTTTGTAGCGCCGTAACGTAAGCTTCCACTTCTGATTCGTGTATAAATATTTTGTGGAATTCGCTCGAAGAGTAACGCATGCTGTCATCGTGCGTAGCCTCATTGTCGTCGTCGCATTTGCGAGTTGCAGGCCACACCCGATAAATCTTATCCGTCAAGATGGCATCGTATAGGCGGCGAACACCATTGTCTAAGTCAAGCGTGTTCGCAAATTTTTGCGGGTTGGACATGTTACTCCCTTTATGGTTGATTTTGAAAATAGTTCACCAAGCATAGCTATAACTACTCAACATCCACAGGCTCAATAATGAAATTATTGGTAACATCATCAACGCTGATTCGCACTTTCGTCTTTCCGTCAGTGCTTAGATAAAGCCATACGCGCGCTGCAAAGATTTCTCCTTCGTCAACGTCATCGTCCTTTGGCCATTTGTATTCAGTAATAGTCTGTCCAGCCCACGCGGGTTTTGTGATCTGCACAGGAAGTGCCGCTGACGGTGCAGCGGGAACAGGTACAACGTTTGTAATCATACTGATTATAGCAGCGCGACCACGGGCAATCTGTTCCTTTTTGGTAGGTTTCTCTGGTTCCCTATTTTCATCGCCCTCAGACAGGTACGCTTCTTCGTCATCTTGGCCTCTGTCGTATACGCTTAAAACGATTTCAGTTTTGCGCTGACCCCTAGGAGTGCGGACCATAACATTAGAAACTATCCATTCAGACATGTCTCTGCTCCCCGTATTGTCTGTGATCGTTGTGGCGTTTCCGATTTGCGCAAACAATCCATAAGCTTCGATGGTGTCCTCCGCAACCAGTCTGGCGAGAAGTGTTTCTATTGTCTCCCCGTAGGCAAGTTGTGGCAACCCAAAGATAAGCGCGGCTAAGATTAGAGATTTAAGTTTCATGGTGGTATTGCTCCTTTTATTGGGTTTCTTCTGTTCCTACGGTGTAGGTGGTACTTGGGTCATCTTGATTTTGATGCACCCAAGCTATCGTGGTTGCGGCGAAAGTATTATCGTGAACGCGAATTTCATCTATCTTTCCGTGGTAATACCCTGCGGATTCCCTGCGCGCTATGTAAAATGGCTGATTTGCCCAAGACCAAGCGCCACCTTCAGTCTCCGGTGAATTAGATATAGCGCTACCATCCAAATACGCCCTAGCGCTGCTTCCGTCCCATGTGAAGGCATAATGATACCAAGTGCCCGTTGAAAGGCCACTTGTAGCCTCGGTAAGGTTGGTCCACACATTGCCACCGTTCCCAAGGCTGGGGCGTAGTTGGCTCGACCAGATCCAAGCACCGTACCCTTGGCTTGTTGAGGATCCAGAATTCTGCATTATGACTCCGTCAGTGAAGTCATCTGCTTGGAACCACATCATGGCAGTGAATGTTGTATCTGGGCGCAGATCGTAAGCTCCAGGCGTCCCGACCGCCACGGCGTAGTATTCATTTGACCCGTCAAAGTCAATGCACTGCCCCACTTTTCCGTCAATCAAATCTCCAGATTCTAAATTATAAGAAGCGGCGTCGTGGTTGGCATCTCCAGTCGCTGAAGGTTGTGCGCTTGTTGCCGTTCCTCCCATGTGGTAGACTACCATATAATTTGAGCCAGTAGCGTCCCAACAATCTTGCGGGTTCGGATACGCAGTCGCTGAAGCATAATCGTAGTATAGGTAAACAACAGTATCTACAGAATTAGACATTGATCCTACAGATACCCACACGATGCCGTCATCATTGGTGGAATCATAGTGGTCCAAATCAATATCTAAGCCGGTAGTGTGATCATCTTTGCTAGCGCGGACATCGTCGGCGTCACTCTGTACATTAGTGTGGAAGGTGGGGGGTAAATCTTCTAAACCTACCGCTGCTGTCATGTTAGTCATGGTGGACGTGATTTGCGAAGATAGGAACGTGATAGATACCCTGCGCTGGTAATCCGTGTCGTACCACGGGCCGCCCCCGCCTTGCCCAGCGACACGACGGTGGCCCAGAACAGATTGCGCGCACGCATTCCACACCATCAAGTATAGCAAAAGAATTGATAATTGTTTCGAGTATTTTTTCATCGCCTCACCAAACGCTCTCCGCAGTGGTTTTCTTGCCCCATTGGATTGCTATGGCGTGCGCTTTAGCATCTGCGTTTAGCGTGTCTGAACCGTTATCCGCGTCTCGCAATAGTCTTACATACATCATGTGACCTCCCGCTGCCGTAGATTCACTGTAAACAGTTATGGCGGGCGTTGCTGCTGTGATATGCATATCGCCGTTAGTCACTAAAGTGTCCGTCACTGACTGCCCAGTTCCTAAAGAGAGGTCAATATCAGCCGAGTCTGCGACAGATATTGCGTTTATTATCCATACAACGTTACCAGCCCCGGTTGAATCCCAATACACCTTCGCCTTGACAGTCCCCCCGTCCCAATTGTCCGGAATAGGGAACTGGCACCATATGCCTTCGTCTGTTGCGGCGTCGAAAGACCAGTAATCCACTTGTAGATCATTACCTGCCATTTCTTCATTGACGAACTCTGCACCGTTAGTAGTGCGCGCCGAGAACATACCTGCGCCAAGGGACCAGTAGCTGTAATCCGCTAATGCAGAGAAGATCGTTGCGGTTGTCGTTGAATCAAGAGCGTCTACGTTAGTTAGCGTCAGAGTGCCGCCGCTATCAGTGAACGCGGAAACGGAGTTGAAATACAAGCCACCATCAGCTCCGATGGATAAATCAGACCCAGCGTATACCAAGGTAGAATTGGATATAAGCTTGCCAGTAGTTCCATCCATCAACGCAACTGCGTTGTCTGTGGCCGAACCCGGTCCCACTACGTCGCCGCTTCCGCCACCAGCAGCGGCCTGAAAGGTCGGCGCGACTCCCGCACCACCCGACGTAAGAACGTGCCCGCTTGTGCCAGTGGCAACAACTGTAGCAACGCCCGCAGCGCTCCATGTTATTAGCTCACCATCGGTTCCGTCCGCAAGCGCAGCAACTGAAATCATTGCAACATCATTATTAGTGAAGACGTCAGTAACATCTGTGAGTTGCGTCTCTAACTCGGCCTCAGTATCAAGAACTGTATGCAGAATGTACTGAGTATGGTCGTCGTCGAGAAGGCCAATCAAATCACCGTGGTCCGTCGGCGAACCGCCGCGAAACGTGCCGCTGAAAGCAGATTCTATTAGCGTGAAACTGGTATCGCTTTTCTTAATTATAATGCGTGCATAAATGCGAGCGTGCCCCTCGAAATGCGGAGGCAATGAAGCTGGCGTCGTTGCCGCTTTTGCGTCTATTAGCGTGTAGGAGCCTTGCCCGAAAACGACATAGGTATTCTCGTCTTCGCCACGATATAACCAGTGGACTCCGTACCGATTGTTAGAGAGCGTTCCAAGCGCGCCGTCACCGTCATCGTACTGCGTGTTGTTGATATCAGTCTGCGCCGTTTGTTCAGTCCAGCCGCCTGCGCCGTCGCGATAGTAGTAGCTGAACGTATCGGCCACGTTGGTATCCATTGCGGGAACCGTCACCGACGTCAATCCCTGCCATAGTACGGACTCAGAAACGGCAATCTTGAGCGATGCTGGCTCACTAACTACGCCGCCGGATTCGTGCGCCCAAGGTGTCGTTTTATGAAGTCGTAGGGTCATTAGGCTGGCGTAGTCGTTAACCTTGATATGTAGTTCGTTCGTAATGTGCTGCGCAGTGCCTGCGCGATAGGACGTGCCAAGGTAGATATTAGTGCTGAGATCAACGCGCTCAGTCGTGGTCGCCACGACCTGCGGCGAGCCACCGTTCCATTCAACATAGATATAAGCTAGCGTCTCATCCGCAATTGCCACGTTTGCCCCAGATTCTGCTGCCCAATTGCAAAAGTATAGCGTGGCAACATCTGAGTTAGTTGCGCGGATTAGCCCTGTTCCGGCTGCAACGGTAACGGTTCCGTCGCCATCGTCGGAGATCTCCCCACCACTCGTTACGCCAGCCGAGTGGAAAACATTCTGCATGTGCGAAACGGTACTATAGGTTGATCCTGCTACGCGCGCCAAATCTATTGATTGCACCGTAGAACCTATGTCAGACTCGACCAAAAAGTCTTCATCTGTTGTCGCAGCGTTAATCTTTGTTGTAGAATCCCATTCAGTGTCGCGGGTAATAGTGGAAACAATGTTTGTTTCCGGTATACTATCGTTGTTCGTAAACACATCGGTAACGTCAGTCAATCTTGATTCCAAGTCCGCTTCGCTGTCTAGCGCGGTATCCGGCGAAAACGTTTGTGAAGACGCACCGTTACCAACCAATATGATATGATCGTCAGAATCCCATTCAATAACGCCTTCAGCGGTCGGAGTGGGCGACACAGAATTCACCAGTGTTATAGCGCTTGTAGCTATTGTGCCGCCCGCAATCGTGAGATTGTTTGCTACACTCGCGTCTGCAAGAACACCAGTTGTATCTGTAGTAAGGTCGATAGCTGCTAACGTTATCTCTTGAGATGATAACGTTAAATAATCTAAAGAACCCGCTAGCGTAACTGCTGTTGAATTATCTGTCCCTGCGACATCTACATTCAAGTTGGTGCGTGCAGTTGCAGCGCTAGCTAAATCGCTAAGATCGTTTGCAATCAAAAGCACGGTTCCGGCGGTCAGAACCGCAGCGTCGTTGATTGTAAGTTCACCCGTAGCGAAATTGATCGGGTCGTCGTAGACAATCACATCGCCAGTGGATGAGCCAAACTTTAACGAAATAGTACCTTGCGCAGATGCGAACAAGGCAAAGAAAGCGAAAAATATCGCTGCGTGTAGTTTCATGAGGTTCCTCAAGGTTCTAGTAGTTGCTTTGTCGCGCGAGTGGCAGCTACGCCAGTGAATTGGTAAGCGTAATTTCTCAATGTGAGAGAATCAATAGACGTAACACCATTATAGGTATCGCCGGGTTCAATTACGAAACTAACTGTGATGCCACTGCCGTCGCAAATCACAAGCGGCCTCCAACCAGCCCAATCAGTAATGGCTGGAATAGTCACCGCACAGGTCGATTGCACAATTATCGGTTGCACACCAACGTCCGCGACTACCAACGTGTACGTAGAATCCGTAACCGTAATAGAAGGGTTAACGTCGCTGCCAGCGTCTGCGCCAGTTGTGTCGAGCTTTCGCAGCCTCCCTAACATAAAATCATAGACCCAAGGCATGGCAATGCCCTCCAATTGGATTAGATATCGAAAACCAGCGTGGAAAAGTCATCTGCTGCGTGGACGAATTTAGCTGTTGGCGTGAGAACACCGTCGATTGTCTTCTTAGCCCAGCGTACGTTCGTCGTCACTGGTGATGAGCTGGAATCTTCGATGACTTTGCGGATCGCCCAGACTTCGTCTGCGAGTGCGGATCCGGGCGGTGCGATAGCGATAATCGTAGCAACTACGCTACCGGCAGTTGTTTCCTCAGTCTTCATATCGACTTGATCTGAGAAATTGGGTAAAAGTTTTGCTCCATTAAAAGCGCTCATCATGCTCTCCGTATATTCGGCGGCACTGTACGCTGTGTCATCTGGAATTTCTTCCGAATAATCATATAACGACATGCGATTGCCAGCCTATTGGTTAAATGAGACTGGCAATCGTTCAGTTAGTTCTCTTTAGAACTAACTTATTCGGCGTCCGTGTCCGTGTCGATAGTGTAAATGTGCTTCCCCAAATCTTCAAGCTCTTCCAGCGTAGCTTGATACACGTTGAGTAAGTCTTTCAGGGTGGAGATATCACGCATGTTGATGTGTTCTGTTAGAAGCGTCATCATTACGCTGCGTATATTGCCGTGGTAGCGCTTTTCGTAAGTTTTCGTCCAAGTGCCGTCCTTGCGCTGCTTAACGGAATGGAGCTCAACTTGGTAATCTAACTTACCGCCGCGTAAAACATACCACCGATCCACTTGTTCGTCGTCGCCAATTTGGATTTCTGTGCACCCGCGTTTCTTTGGGGCTTCAGAGGGGCGAATGTCGTACCAGCTTTTGACGGTCGCAGCGTCTACAGAAACCAAATTTCGGTGGCTTCGCTCACATTGAACATACTCATTGCCTTTGTCGGTGTGGCGGTACTGCTGTCCGCCACACGCAGGGCAGAAAGCATCTTTGATTTTTGTTTTTTTCATTTCATTCTCACTTATTATTCGGGTTTCGGTGGGGTGATCAAGTAAGCGGTCGGGTATTCCTCCCCGTACGTAGTTCGCCAGTGTTTATGGCTCATCAAACTGCTCATCGCGTACTTATAATGCATTGGCAAGGTGGGGTGCACGTTAGTGATCGCTATAACTCTGCCTTCCGGCATTTTGCGCTCACAGTCTTGTACGAAATCCTCTGGTAATCTCACGCCAGTCTTGTCGCACACAGTATCCCATATGATTATATCGAAGGCGCTATGGTCGAAGTACCCTTCCTCGAACGCTTGACACGGGTTTATTAGCAGGTTAGATACAACATTAGTGTCGGTCGTTATACCCTTCAAGGAGGCAATGATAACTCGGTCACCAGAGGAGCACAATTCCGATAATCCACTTGTCAATCCGCTAGTGAATCCGTATACTAATACTTTCACTGGGCTAAACCGTCTATTTCTGACGATGTCTAACGCGTCTTTGTACGCATTGTGTTTGTGTGGCAAAGTATCATGCACGCCCATTTGTATGTATGAATATTTTTTATCATACCTTTTTCTGCGCTTAACATTTGCGCGATAGACGCTTTTCTTATTATTGCGATTGCTATTCCCGATGTATCCATAAGCGCAGTGCGCTTTGTGCAATGGGATATTGTTCCCCAGAAAGCCTTCCACGCCGCTGCGAGACTGATGTATTGCAGGGGGCTTATCGCGAAAGGCGCTATTGCGAACCCACCAAAAAGTTCCAGAAAAGTGCCATGGACATGCCGCATCGGCCCCACACGGAATGTTATACCTAAGGAAGCACCCTACCGCTTGTGTGTCTGGCGCATCTTGTAATGCCGGTTCGACAGAGGTGCGATAATCCTCAAGTAGCACTTGATACATCTTATTACGCCACCACCGCACGACAGAATATCTTTTCGCACCCTTTCTGTATTTTACGCCTTTAGCGTGCGCGTAAAACGTGGCACTGTCTCTATCTGCCATTGAAAGCAAGCGAGAAAAGTTTTCTTTGAAGTGCGTGGTTTCTCCAAGCGCTTTGACGTTCTTGGTTTTGACATACATATCAGCCCGTGCAAGCAGAGTCGCAGACCTAGCTTCAAAAACATCAGTTGAAACTGTCTTGCTGTCTTCCGCCAGCATCACTATGACAATTCCGTCAAACAAGGACAAATGTTCCGTAATGGAATCGATGTTATCTTCCCACGCTTCACTGTGGGCCATAGGGTAGCAGAAGTACATTAGATTGCGTTTCATTCGTGTCGTCCGTTTAATGTTCATATTAGCGGCTAGCGTGCCGCTTGTAATGTAACACTAAAGAAACGCATTGCGTGCCTATTTATACACATGTAGTGCAATAGGGCGGCAGCACCCAACAGAACGCTTTTTAAGCGTTCTCACGCCATTCGTCGTAGCCTGTACACACTGCCCGTAATATGGCGCAATTGTTAGCTAGGAATTTATCGCTAACAACTTTCAAACTGGCATCGCGTTCGTCTTTCGCGATGATGCCAGAACGACAGTCTTCTCGTATTGCCTTAGAAAGCGCAAGAAGGCGTTGTCGTTTCTCTAATAGACCCTTTGCCTTGTCAGCCTTGTCCTTAGACAAGAAGTTCCCCGCCCATTCCATCTTCTGTCAATTCCTTACTATTGAATAACGTACACGTTGCTATTGCAACGTCTGTGTCAGGCGCTAACGAATATACTTCAAGGGTGCAACCGTTAGCGCCATAAAAGTCACTGGCGCTGTAGCGGACGTCTGTATTCCAGAAATAGTAGTATTGACGATCTGGACCTTTGGACTCGTATTGCTTCGCTCCGTTTAAGAACGTGCACACCTTGAAAATAACTACATGCCCATCATATTCGTAGTGTCTGGTCTTCTCTACCAGCAATCTACTCGCGTGCACGCCAAAAGATGGGCAAGCGGGTATAGGTATGCGTGAGACCGCCTGTGTCGAAACCATGGCTGTTGCTATCTGTATCTGTCTTTCACGCTTCATGGCGTTGCTTCCGGTGTTTAAGCATCCGGTTACACTTTTCAGAACCATACATGGCAGCGAGGTCAATAATGGCCGCTCGCGCTCTTTGTAAGTTCTCTGCCGCTGTCTGTAGCATGGCATATTCATAATCATGGAAACTGGGATCTTTATGTTCTTCGCACACAATAACAAGCGTACCGGCGCGGCCAAT
>Ga0222717_10001724_pt1 | contig 17577 bp, 21 predicted proteins | sample C33_18DmetaG_FD_165053 | JGI IMG/M metagenome (GOLD analysis project Ga0222717, IMG submission 165053) | Estuarine water microbial communities from San Francisco Bay, California, United States - C33_18D | ecosystem: Environmental > Aquatic > Marine > Unclassified | place: USA: California...
GTAGATCTTACGTACGAACTCTTCCAGAGTTATGCACGTGGATATCCGGACAAAGAATTTGACCTTATAGATCTTACGGTACGTATGTTTGTAGAACCAAAACTAATACTTGACCGGGGTTCGTTGACTACGTACAAAGATGAAATAGCCATCAAAACTGCAGCAGGGATAGAGGCTAGTGGTACAACTAGAGAAGTGCTTGCTAGCCAACAAAAGTTTGCTGCACACTTAGAAGAATTAAATATTACAGTGCCTACAAAGAAAAGCCCAACTACAGGTAAGCAAATACCTGCGTTCGGTAAAAATGATTCTGCGTACATTCAAATGTGTAATATGTACCCTGAGTACAAACACGTATGGGATGCGCGTGAACTTGTTAAGTCTCGTATAGAAGAAACGCGTGCGCAAAGGTTTATTGATTCGTGCAACCCTGACGGCACATTTAGTATACCGCTTCGTTATTACGCTGCACACACAGGTAGATTTGGTGGTTCTGATAAAATTAACTTACAAAACCTTCCCCGGGGATCTAAGCTTCGTACGGCACTAATGGCCCCTCAAGGACAAAAGTTATTTATAGCTGACCTTTCTAACATTGAAGCACGTATGCTTGCGTGGTTATCTAAAGAAGGAGATTTGTTAGATGCTTTTGCTACAGGTAGAGATGTTTATTGTGAGTTTGCGTCTGAAATATATGGTCGTACAATTACTAAGCAAGACAAGCTAGAAAGGTACGTAGGTAAAACAGCTATTTTAGGTTTAGGTTATGGAATGGGTCATGTTAAATTCCAAGCTACACTTAAAACAGGTTCACCTTCTGTAGAACTTTCAGATTCTGCTGCTCAATCTATTGTCCAACAGTATCGTGCAATGTATCCTAATGTTCCTCAACTTTGGTCTGGAATGAAAGACATGTTATTTGAAATGATTACACCAAAATCAAATGGCATGAAATATGGCCCTTTGTTTGTTCGTCCAAATGCATTAGAGTTACCAAACGGCATGCATTTAAAATATCCTGATCTAACTTACACACGTGGAGAGTTTATATATAAAACCGAAAGAGATTATATAAGAACCCATGGCCCTAGACTTACAGAAAATGTAGTCCAGGCTCTTGCACGTATTGTAATTACTGACCAAATGTTAGACGTACAAAGTTTGCCACAAGTAGATATTGTATTACAGGTACATGATGAAATTATAGCAATTGGCTCTGAAACAGATTCAGATGCTACAATGAAACAAATAATAGAAATCATGCGCACACCGCCAGAGTGGTGTTCGGATTTACCGCTCGATGCAGAAGGCGGCGTAAGCCAAGTTTATGACAAATAAAAACTTAATATTAACAAGAAAAAAAGGCGACAAAGTTGTCGTGCACGATGGCGATCAAGTCTTGTGCACGGTAACCGTCACCGACATAGCTACTAGTCAATGTAAATTAGCATTTGAAGCAGACTCAAGTGTACGCATTGACAGACAGGAGATATATTTAAAAAAGGAGATTTAAAATGCAAGTAACATTTTTAAAAGCTAAAAAAGCTTTATCAAAAGAAATACTTAAAGAAGGGTCAAAACCTTACCCACTAGTAAAAAACTTTAGTTCATATTCAGATGACGTTTCACTAGACAAAAAAGGATTAACAAAACTATATACATTGCTTACAGAAGCTGCAAGCAAAGGACATTGTTTACACAAAGGTAATTTAAAACGTACTTTAGATAACGAACCCCGGGCGTTTATGTCCGACAGGGCTTCTACTACAGAAATGTTAGTGCTTGATGTAGACGGTTTACGTACATCTAACCCTGGAGACCTTCAAGCTTTAGCCGATAAAATTATTTTACAGCTACCTGAAGTATTCCATAACGTAAGCTACATTGCACAAGCTAGCGCATCTTTAGGCGTCAAGAAAGATACAGTATCATTACACTTGTTTTTCTTTCTAGACATGCCAGTTCACCCAAAAACATTAAAAGATTACATTCGTTTAGTTAATTATACTTCTGAGTTTTTAGCAGAACAGATTAGTTTATCAGCTAATGGTCAAAGTCTTACTTATATATTAGACCCATCAGTCGCAGATAACAGTAAACTTATTTATATAGCACCACCTAAATTTACAGGTGTTAAAGACCCTTTTCCAGAAGGAAGATTTGTCAAGGTTGACCGTAGTTCATCAACTCTCGAAATCTCCTCATCTTTAATTGGAGTTAATCCCGAAAGAGTTCATACTCTTGGTCTGCAGATTAAAGATAACTTAAGGAAGAAAAATAATCTTCCAAAGAGAGCAGGTAAAGTAGCTACGGTCAATGTTGCAGGTGAAACACAAGAAGTATTACAAAACCCAGATAAAATGACGATTCAAGTGTCGCGCGTGTCTGAACCTTTTGTTAACTGTAATGTTAATGGAGGCGATAGTGGAGGTTATTACTTTTTATTAACTAACCCACACTATATGTACAACTTTAAAGGAGAGCCTGTATGGGAAATAGAAAAAGCAGATCCTGAATTTTACAAAAGTATTTTTGATATATTTGCTGACCAACTTGACACAGAAGCAAAACAAAAACCAGTAGCTCTTAGAGACTTTTACACAGATACTTATTTTAATGGCGTATTTGATGAAACTAAACAGCAATTTAGTGATGATTACCCTCTTACTCCAACTAATAAAAACTCTATAAATGACTTTATGCGTTCGCATGCTAGACCTAACATGGACTATATACCTGACGCAAAAGTTGTATTCGACCCAACAGATGAAAAAGGTATTCAATTAGATGAAGTTCCTTATTATGTTAATTTGTTTCGCCGTACAAAATACATGCAGCGTGCAGAAGAAAATGTAAAAGAACTTACGTACGGTGAAGCCATACAAATCCAAAAGATTGCACCTAATTTTTATAAATTACTTATGCATACTTTAGGAAATGGTAAACCAGAATTTGAACATTTTGTTAATTGGTTAGCTTATATTTATCAAAACAAAAAGAAAGCAATGACCGCGTGGATATTTACGGGCATACCCGGCACTGGTAAAGGTTTGTTTGTACACAAAATACTTAAACCTTTATTTGGTGAACAACAAACTCCTATGCGAGCATTAGAAAATATAGAAGAACAATTTAATTTATATATGAGACAAGCTTTATTTCTAGTAGTTGACGAATTTCGTATGGCTGATTCTGGTTCAGTAGGTAAAATGGCCGACAAACTAAAACATCAAATTACAGAACCTAATCTTACCATCAGAGCAATGCGTACAAACCAAATCGAATTGCCTTCTTTTACAAACTTTTTGTTTCTTACAAACAGAGCAGATGCAGTTAAAATAGAAGATAGCGACAGACGTTATAACGTAGCACCAAGGCAAGAACAAAAAATAGAAGAAGTATATCCAGACTTATTAGAGAACTTAGATGTATTAGACACTGAACTTTATATACTTGCAGGAGTACTACAAAAGTTTCAAGTAAATGAACGTATGGCTCACACAGCTTTAGAAAACGACGCAAAAAAAGAAATGAAAGAAATTTCTATGTCTATTATAGAAGAATGTGCAAACGCTATTCGAACTCGCAATCTAGAATATTTTACAGATGTATTAGATATACCTCTTACAAACACGTTTGACGCTGGCGGGATAAGTACGGCACAAAGATATGTTAAATCTTGGTTATCTGATGTAGGTTCTGAACAAGTAATACCTCTTGCACACTTTAAAGTTGTGTATGACGCGTTAACTGACAGTCGTAATACATTGTCACAAAGAGATTTTTCTAAACGTATGTCCAGGCTTAATATTAAAACTGCACGTAAACGTATCAGCAAAGATCGTAATGCAGGTATACCACGCGGAGTTGTATTAACTTGGAAAATAGATAATAATGTTAGAAAGGAATTAATAAACGAACATTTCGACGAAAGGGATTTAAACTTAATTGACGGAGCAAGTAACACAGCCTAATCGTCCAGACCTTATCTCAACGGTTGAGGTCACGGAGGATCTTGAACTAGGACATGTACCAGCATGGTCTTACTCGGCCTTAAAAACCTTTGAATCCTGTGCTTACAGAACCTACATTTCTAAAGTAAAACGTATACCAGAAGACTTCGGCCCAGCCGCAGCTCGCGGTACAGAAATACACACAGAAGCTGAAGACTATGTACAAGGTAAATTACCTGAGTTACCTGACTCATTAAAAAAATTTAAAAACCAATTTAAATCTTTACATGAGTTGTTTGCGCAAGCAAAAGTAGAACTAGAAGGAGACTGGGGATTTACTATTAACTGGAAAACATGCGGTTGGATGGCACCTGATGTATGGGCGCGTATTAAATTAGATGCGTTTGTACATGAATCAGAAACTTCTGGCCGTGTTATAGATTACAAAACTGGTAAGCAATTTGGTAATGAAATAGCACACAGCCAACAAGCATTAATATATGCTATTGGTAGTTTTTTTAGATACCCCGACTTAGAAATGGTAAAAACAGAAATATGGTACTTAGACCATGGAACAACTATGGAGCAAGTTTACACACGTGACGAAGCTATGGTATTTATGCCCAAGCTCCACGAACGTGCTATTGAAATGACAACAGCTACAAAGTTCCCCCCAAACCCTAGCACTTACAATTGTAAATGGTGCACTTACGGCAAAGGTTATGAACCCTATTGCCAATGGGGTCAAACCTAAGTTATAATTAATTTACGGTATTCACCCAAATAACACAGAATACTGTACAACATGGAGAATGAAAGATGGACAATATACCTGTGCCTTACGAGCACCAACAAGTAACTACGGACTTTATCGTAGACAACCCAAAATGTATGATTACTTCCGACCCAGGAACTGGTAAAACTCGTGCAGTTTTAGATGCAATTAAAGATTTTAAAGGTCGTACTTTAGTATTAGCACCTTTGTCTATTTTAGAAGCAGCATGGGGCGAAGACATTAAAAAGTTTACACCTGCTCTTACATATGAAATAGCTTATGCTAAAAACAGACAAAAAGTATTTGAAACTAGTACTACAGATTTAGTTATTACTAACTTTGAAGCTGTTAACTTTCTTATTAAAAATAAAAAACTTCTTACTAATTTTAACACTTTAGTTATTGATGAATTTACAGCATTTAAAAATCGTACTGCAAAACGTAGTAAAAATATGGCTAAGTTATCTGATTTATTTGACAATAGAATTGCAATGTCAGGTACGCCTAATAGTAATACTATTCTTGATATTTGGCATCCTACATACATAGTAGATGACGGTCAAAGATTAGGTGCACGTTTCTTTGCTTTTAGAAACCAAGTGTGTACACCAAAATTTAATGGCTTTGCTAATGAGTGGATAGATAAACCTGGTATAGAAGAAACAGTAGCAGATTTGTTAAAAGATATAACAATACGATACAGTCTAACTGAATGTATGGATTTACCAGATAACATTGTACGTACTATTAATACTAAACTTACTCCTAATATACAAAAACAATATAAGTTACTGGCTGAAGAATCTGTTTTGTATACTAAAGCTGGTACTGTAAATGCAGTTCATGCAGGTGCAAGAGTTAAAAAACTATTGCAGCTTGTTACAGGAGCTGTATATGATGAAGATAGCCTTGTTCAATTTATACACCAGGAACGCTATGACATTGTAATGACTCTTGTGGCCCAACGTGCACACAGTCTTGTAGCATTCAACTGGAAACACGAACGTGATGCATTAATAAAAATAGCAGAACGAGATAATATTTCGTATGCTCTTATTGACGGTTCAGTAAAAGCAGAACATAGAACTGATATTGTTCAAAGATATCAAGCAGGACAAATACAAGTGTTATTTTGCCATCCACAATCAGCTTCGCATGGACTTACACTAACACGTGCAAACACAGTTATTTGGTGTTCGCCTACATACAACGCAGAACATTTTCAACAATTTAATCAACGTATATATAGAGCAGGACAAACTCAAAAGACTGAAACTATATTAATACAAGCTAAAGACACTTGGGAACCTGAAGTCTATAAAAAACTAAATACTAAATTAGGGCGTATGGAAAATTTATTACATATCTTAAAGGAGATGAAAAACTATGGAAAATAAAAAACTAACAGATTTACTAGCAGAAGTTGCAAATGTAAGAAATGAAGTTAAAGCGGTACAAGCGCAAGAAAAACTTCTTAAAACAGAGCAACGTGAGCTAGAAACCCAAATCAGCATTAGGATGCAAGAGCAAGGGCTCGACAGGATCTCTAATGATGTATGTACAATATCGTTGAAAAACGAAATTGTACCAACCGTAGAAAATTGGGACTTACTGCAAGAGCATGTAGCAAAAACTAATCAGTTTGAACTACTGCAAAAGCGTATGTCTGCAACGGCCTACAGAGAGCTTATCGCACTAGGAATGGATGTTCCTGGCGTTGTAAGTACGGAGTTGACCCGAATTAATTTTAGGTCAGCATAATAATAATATATCGATGAAAAAAAGGAGCATGAAACATGTCTAAAGATATAAGTATAGTGAGCACAGAGCTACCAGCTCACATTAAATTAGGTAGCGGGTTAGGTAATGAGAATGTAAGTTCAGAACATCTCTCAGTACCTAGAGTAAAACAACTTCAAAAGATGTCTAATGAAGTTGATGAAAACCACAGTGATTATATGGACGGCGCCAAAGTTGGCGACTTTATAAACACTGTAACTGGTGAAAACTATGGCCAAGAAATGCTTATTGTAAATGTGCATTTTAAGGAAGAGTTTGTAGCTTGGAAAAAGCGTGAAGCAGGTGGAGGTTTGTTAGGTACTTATCCTAGTAAAGCAGAAGCAATAGCCGCTTTAGAAGAACAAAAAGTAAAACCAGAAGAAGCTGAAATTATTCAGACTCAAACGCATACTTTACTTAAAGTAGATGAAAAAACAGGTTCTATATCTGATATACCTTTCTTATTTGATTGCGCTTCATCTAAGTTAAGAGTGTCTAGAGAATGGAATACTCAAATAATGAAACTTGCTGGAGATAGGTTCGCCTCTCTTTGGAAGATGTCATCAGTTGCAACTGCTAACAGAAAAGGACAAGCTTTTATGAACATAAGCATTTCTACTGTTGGTTGGTTAAATGAAGACGCTTATAACGCAGCAAAATCATTCTATGAGAAATCATTTGCTTAAATAAGTACTCGTACGGGTGCGAACGAATGGTTCGCGCCCAAGTACGTATGCTATAATTTTTATGTGCAAGAAAAGGAGTTCATTAATAAAGTACACAAACACCTACCCAAGGAGATTTACCGTTGGAAAATCAATGACCCCTATCATGGCGGTGTTGCAGATACTTTTTACTCTGGTAGAACTAATCACTGTTTTATCGAATATAAATACAAAGATACGCTCCCTTCCAAACCCACATCAAAAATTAAAATAAATTTATCAGCTCAACAAAGAATATGGTTATCTAAACAAGCAGAACATAATATATTTACGTACGCTGTTTTTGCATCTGGAGATCTTGTGTACGTTACTGAAGATTTTACAGTTGAACATATAACGCTTAAAGAATTTAATAAAAACTCAATACCTTTTAAAACTTATATAGAGGTATTAACTAAATTTTGTATAGGAGATAAAAATGACTGACATGGTTAACTCGCCCCCACACTATAATACGGGAAACGTGGAGTGCATCGTAGCAATAGAAGAAAGTATGACGCCTGACGCTTTTAAAGGTTACTTAAAAGGTAATGTTTTAAAGTATATGTGGCGTTATGAATACAAAAATGGTACCCAAGACCTTGAAAAAGCTCAATGGTACTTAAATAAACTAGTTGAAACTTGTAAAAAAGACAAAACCTCTCAGAAGAATCTATGATAAAAGCTATTAAAATGTTGTTTAAACTGAAGCTTAGGCCTTACTACCCTAAAGAAAACGCCGTGTACGAGCTCTGGTGAGGCCATTTTTTGGCCTTTTCTAAATAATCGTTCAGATTTACGTTTAAGGTAGTTTTCTATGTATTTTTCTAACATTACCCTGTCTTGTTCTTTTTTCTAGCACTTTTTGTACGTGCAAAAGATCTATTCGAACTCGCTTTTTTAGCTTGTAAGTTTTTCGGATTGCAATCCATAGGATTTCCATTACGGTGATGTACATCTTTTCCATCTCCTTTTTTTACCAAACCTTTTTTTATACAATGACGTCTTGCTTTATTCCTCATAGCACGTCTTTTCTTTTGTTCAGGTGTACCTTGGTACTTTGCATACTCTGCTTTGTAATCTCTAGCCATTTAAATAGTATACACCTTTAACGCATTCTTCTTTCCCTTCACATACATTTTTTTACAAAACGTAGCTTCTGGTACTTTTCTACGTGTTGACTCTCCGATCAATAAATCAACTCCTGCTTCTTTCGTAGCAGACTCTAATCGTGCAGCTGTGTTCACAGCATCTCCTATTGCCGAATAATCAAACCTTGTGTCACTTCCCATATTACCCACTACCGCTTCACCTGTATTTACACCAATGCCTATTGCAATTGGTTCGGTCAGTTCTTTTTGCAGCATGCGAATAGCCGTACGCATATCCTGAGCACAGGCGACAGCACGTTTTTCATGTTCATCTAAATCCAGGGGAGCATTAAAGATGGCCATACATGCGTCGCCTATAAACTTATCTACCATACCGCCATGTGCCTGGACACATTGTACTTGTACGGTAAGAACTTTATTCATAATACTAGTAACTTCTTCTGGTTCTAGTTTCTCAGATAAATTTGTAAACCCTCTAACGTCTGTAAATAAAAATGTACACCTACGCTTTTCTCCTCCTAGCTTTAGTAGCTCAGGATTATTTTGTAAGCGTGCAACCTGGCGTGGATCTAAGTAATGCTCGAACTGTTTCTTTATTAGTTGTCTTAGTTTAAATTGTTCGTTAAACCGTAAGTAGAATTCTTGTACAGATATAAGTATCATTGATAATATACTATAACTTACATCAATAAGTATGTTTGATGTTATAAGATACCAACCACCGACCGTGGTCAAAGTACCAAGGCCCACGATCCCTACAAGAGTTCCGACGAGCCCTAGCGTACGTATTATAAGTACAGCTAATAATAGTACAGTTACTAATATAAGTAATTCATATAGTAACGCAGTGCCTGGTATTGCTGGCACGTCTACCGTCATGCTCTCAGCTAACGCGGCTTGTATATGGTGGGGGTACAACAAGCCAACTGGCGTAGCTATTTGAGGCATAACACCTTTTGCGCTTACACCTACAAACACAAACTTATCCCGTACATTCATCTCTTCCAGGCTAGTGCTCGGAGTGTCGATCCAAGATACCCATCTACGACCAATGCTGTCTACTGGTATTTCTGAATAGTTAGGTACAGTAAGCTCTTCTATCTGACCTTGCTGCCCTTTAATAATGTACGTATCTGCGCCACTAATCATTTTAATAACTTGCACTCCAAAAGACGGAGTCCAACCATCTGGAGTTTGAAGCAATAAAGGTAAACGCCTAACTAAATTATCTACATCAGTACGTGCAACTGCCAGCCCCTGATAAGCTGAGTCTGTTAGCACGGACACATTCCCAATTACACCTTGTGAAGCGATACCTTGTATGGGTTCTCCATCTCCTAATATAACTGTGCCTGTAGTTGGCGCATAAGAGCTGCCCCCTTCAAACGTAGCAATTACGCTAGGCCCTTGTGCAAGTGCATCAGCAAATGTTTGGTCGCCGCCAAATCTATCTGCTTGTGGAAATGCAACAACCCAACCCACACCCAAAGCTCCTGCTTCTAATAAATCTAATTGTATTCGTGCAAGGTCTTTACGCGGGTAAGGCCAGCCGCCCGCAAGTTCTACATCTTCTTCTGTTATATCTAAAGTTACAAACCAGCCAGATGGATCTGGTGTTTGTACGAGTGCGTCAAATGTTTTTAGTTTTAGTACTTCAAGTGCCTGCCAGTTAAATAACAAAGGTAAGCAAAGAGCTCCTATGCTTACAAACGAAATCCATTTCTTCATCCTGATCCTTGTGTAATTTTTATAGTAGAGTCGCCTCCACCGTTTACTAACACCTGTTGTGTCTTACCATCCTGTAATAATATTATAGTATAACCTTGCGATATATTTAAACTTAACTTAGTGCTTTGTGTAACAGCTCTTTCCAATATAAGTGTATCGTCTTGCGTAAAGGTTGTTATCTGGGTAGTTAAATCTTGCCCGAACCGTGTGCCTTGAACTAAAGAACCAGTAGCCAATGCCTGATCTCCTAAGGTATCTAACTCTTGTATAACTGCAAGTAAGTCCTCAAAGAAGTTTACATCTAAATAGTTTATGTCGAGCTCGCTAAACTCAAGCGAATCTTCTGCTAAGTAATCAAACTCTAAGTCTTCAAACTCTAAATAGTCTATATCTAATATTGCACCGCTGTTACTAATACCTTGTTCTTCCGCATACAAAGGATCTTCTTTAGGCGGGTTAACAATAAGCATGTTATCAATAATCTCTAGCGTAAGATCTAAAATAACAGGTTTACTTGGCGTAGACTCAAATACATTTACAGTTGTAGCTTCATAAGGTTTGTTTAGTGTTACTGTACCCATTGCAGTAGTAACAAGTATCTCACCACTAGATACTCCGTTAGCATCTGGCAATAGTATAATAAGTGATCGGCCTAGCTCATCTACTGTACAAGTAAAATCTGTACCCCTAATTGCTATATCTGCTGTAGGTGTGGACAACGAGATGTTCTTTTTATCTATTTTTCCTAGCTTACTACTAACAAAACGTGCTGTGCCGTTAGCAAAACGCAAAGCCATCTTACCTTTAGATGGGTCAGGGTCGTATACATACTCAGTAATTACAAGTTTTGAATGTTCTGTTAGTCGGACAATAGAGTCGTCCAGAAAGGTGATGCCTACGCGTCCGTTAGTTGTACGAACATCATCCATTTGTTGAATGTTAAAGTCTAACTCAGCGCCGTAAGGTTGGTCCCTTAATACGCTAGCGTCTCCTTTTAGTTCTGATATACCACCAATATTAGCAGCTTGTGCTTGTACCTTGGTCGTTTTGAATGACACACACAGTACCAGAAGACCCGTTAGAAATAATCTTAAGCCAGTCATTATTAAGTGTACTCATTTGTTTAATGTTAAATGTTCTGCTGTTGCCTGTTTGGTCTAAATAAAAATACGCACTGGCAGCCCCTGAGCCGTCAAAAGTAACATTGTTAGAGTCACCATCTACATCCATATAACTGGTAGCGCCATCATAATTAATATCAAAATCAAATGTATTACTAGAACCGTTTATAATCCAATCTAAATCTAAGTTACCAGTAAGTGCTGTTGTGCCTACGTTTAAAGTAAAGTCGTTACTGTCTCCTGTAGCATCTATGTTTAGATTACTACCGTCAGCTCCATAAGTATTAGTAGGGTCTACTTGAATAGTAAAGTCATTGCTATCTCCATCAAACTCAAAGAAACCTGTAAAGTTATCAGCTAGTATGTCTCCTAAAAAAGTATTAGAACTACCTATCTGGTTTATATCTAAAGTCATAGTAGCACCGTCAAGGTCGAGCGCGGTCAAAGAACCAGCGGTAGAGTTTAACCCACCTATAATATTCCCAGCGCCTAGTTGTTCTAGGTCTAAGTTTAATGTGGCACCGGCCTGGTCTACATATATCTCGTTATCAGCCGCGTATAGCGGAAGTACAAGCATCATCGCAATCAATTTTAAATTTCTCATCTATACTCCAATAGCCTGCTTCAGTACCCTCCTTGATTATTTGCAGAACTGCTGTTTCTATGGCGGCCCTTAAAGCCAGTCCTCCGGACTCGTTTCTTACAACACCACTCTCTATCTCGACTAACTCTGTATCGTCAGAGATAAATCGAAAAACATCGTTACTCAATGAGGCACTTAGTATTGTTTTTGTTACCAGTGTCTCCAATAAAACTTTGCCTGATGTAACAGACACTAATCTAAGTTGTACTGTTACCGAATCTCTTCTATAAGCTTTGGTTGCGCCAAGGCCTAAATAACGTGCTCCGGCACCTCCGGATGTAACGTTACTCTCATATCCTATCACACCTCCCTCTATAATTAAACCAGCGAACAAAAGGGCCCCTAGTTCTGCACCCTCATCTTTCTGTTCTCTAGTGCTTCGTATGATCTGACGTTCTTTAGTTAGGTTATCAAGGCCTACTCTCTCTACTACCGTGAAAAATCCACCGTTATCAGAACCAGCCTTATGCAAAGCTCTTATAAGATAAGCACTTGGGAGTTGTGTTATAGCAGTAGAGAAAGAAGCATAGCTTGAATTACTTAGTCTTTGTCCGGTTTGGTCTGTAAAACCTGTAGGGTATACAGCTATTACGGGTTGTCGTTTTGGTATGCCAACAGAAGCAAGATTAGATACCGCTAGCGTCTCTACTTGTGCGTTTTCTATTCTTTGGATTGGACCTAGGTTGTTTTCTATAGGGTCAAAAAGTAAAGAAGCGCAGCTAGAAAGTAAAGCTACCGATAGGAATTTGGATAATTGTTTCATTTCCTTCTGCGTCCACTATGGTTAAAGTTATTATGCCATCTACTACACTATAGGTAATAGTATTGCCCTCTAACTCAATTGTACCATTGTCGCTTGGTGTTTCTCCAAACAAGGCTTCTACTAACTGCCTAGACAACTGGGCATATATTCTTGACTCTAGGTTACGAATGAATCTAGCTAGTGTTGTGTTTTCTTTGTCTCTCTCTATCTCATCCTGTAGCGCTTTTATCTCTGCCTTTATAGTCATACGCCTTGTATACTCAACGTTATCTATAGTCAGATAATGGCTAGAAGTATTTTCTCCGCTAAAAGAAGGTGATTTAAACTTATGAGTCATTTGATCTGCCAGTAAGTTCTGTGCAAATATTCCAATAAATAGTATTAACCCAATAATAGCTGCACCTTTAATAATAAGGTCTTTCTCTCTTTCTTCTTTTGCTCTTTGTATATCGAGCTTGCTTGGTCTACCTACTTTTCTTTTAATCTTTTCTTTGGTCATCTCTGTCTGCTTTAGCTATCTTGTTGCTATCAATCAGCTGTGGCACTCCTAAAATAGTTTTAATTAACGTATCTTGTCTAATGATTTCATTGTCCAAACTACGTATTCTATCTATTAATGCTACTAGTATTCCATGCTGAGAGTCAAGTTTTGTACCTAGCCTAAGTTCCATAGCAGTTATTTGTTCTGCTACTTTTTCATCAACTACGTCTAATTTAGTCTCCATGCCGTCAACTATTCGCATTATTAATTGATAGATAAACCAACCTAACCCTAGAGCTGCTGCTATAGGAAAACCAACCTGTTGGATAACAGTTACGGCTTCGTTCATTTATCTTTATCGTTTGAGTGCGAAGCCCCGAAATAAAAAGATATGACTGCGGATGCTAACCCACCTAAGTAGCCTAGCACAAGATTAATCAAGGCTTCGCTGTTTTGTTCTGGCGGTTGTAAAGTAACTAAAAATATATAACCCATAAAGCCACCTACAACTGCTATGCCCATAATACGGGCGGTCCAGTCTTTAGAAAAATGCTTCCGTGCGTCTTGTTTTTCTTCTGTTTCAAGTTTGTAGATATCTACATCAAGCTGTTTCATCTTTGCTTCAAAGTCTTTTTCAGCTTTCTTAATTTCAAGTAGTTGTTCTGGGGTAGCTGCTGCTATTCCTTTTTCTAAAGCCGCTGGAGTGTTTTCTACTCCTAACACTTTAGATATAACGTCTCCTGCCATACCACCCAACGGGCCGCCTAATGCAGTTCCTAATGTTGGAGCTACGCTCCCAACTATATTAGCTAATAACTTCTTCATATTTACCAAGCTTTAACAGCTCCTCCTTGTTTGCTAAATGTTCATCTTCTATATCGCTTTTGCTTTGTCCTGTGTAAGCAACTGCTAAATAGTTATCAATCATCGCTTGGTTTAGATCTACGTCATCTGCAACAATGACGCCTAGAACTCTACCGAACTTCCCTTTCTTGTCTAGTTTTGTTTTAATTTTTAATGAGTCAGCATGCAGTATTGCATCCGATAAAAACTTAGAAGCAAGCTTGCCTCTAGCCTTTTCGTCTAAATCACGTGTTCGTGACTCTGGTGTATCTATGCCATATAAACGTACACGAGACTTGTAAACAATGTCAAAACCCAAATCTATTTCTGCGTCTACCGTATCGCCGTCTACTACTCTAGTTATGCCGCAACTGTATTCGTACATTATTTACCTACTTTAGCTTGTGCCTTTTTATGAGCCTGTCTCATAGTATCGCCCGAAAGCATACGCCTTTTCATAAACTTCATATGCCCAGCAGTATGGTGTTTGGAATGCCTTTTAAGAGATGCCTCTTGTCTTTTAGTAAGAGACTTCTTTTTTATAGGTTTCTTTGCTGTTTTCTTTTTATATGCCATGTCTTATATTATCACGTTCCATCCATTTCTGCATGCCCGTAGAGCTGCCAGGTATAAAAGCCATCTAGGTCAGCTGTTGCTACGCCTGCTTTAAACCAGTTTATTTGTTGTTGCTCTGTAACATCTCTACAAGCAACAAAAGAATCTGGCAACGCACCTTTCAAAAGTGAATGATGATCTAGTGCACGTTCTTCTCTTGTTGTTATAGTTTTAGTGTTGTCAGCCTGATCTATAGCTGTGATATCTACAACTACTGAATCAACCACAGGTACTCCTGTTTCTGTTACAGCTACAGTTCTACTTACAAAAGCATAAGTATAATTAAAATTATGCAGTGCCATCTAATACTCCAGCTAAAGCTCTTCGACTGTTTGGGTATACACCTTTGCAATACATATCTCTCCAGTAGTTATAAGAACTAGGTGCTTCGTTGTATTGTACTTTGTACAACCCTGAAATAATTTGTTGGCTTGTAACGGTTTCATCGAGTGTTACGACACTGTTTTCTGTTTTTCTATAACTTTGCCAAGTTCTTAATTTATAAAAAGATTCAAAGCCGCCTTGGTATGTAAAAGTGTTGTTTACATAAAAAATATCTACGAGTTGTTTGTGTTCAAACCCTAAGCGAATACCTTCTCTTAATAAATTTCTTAGCTCTGTGTTAGTTGTAATCGAACCTGTTACTATTATATCTGCGTCCCAAGTCTCAGTATTAAATAACGCATCCCCTGCTAAATAAGTATAACTACCAAAACCTGCTACCTTTTTAAAGTCATCATACCAAGCATTTAGCTTAGTTTTGTCTGGCCTTTCCCAAGGCGTAGTTGTTGTTATATCGCCTATTGTAAATGAAAAACTCATTAGCTTGGTCCTCCGCCGCCACCGCCACCGCCACCGCCACCGCCACTAGATGTAGTAGTAACTGTAAAGTAATCTACTACATCTGTAATAGTTAGTGCAGCAGTTTTAGCAGTACCCGCAGTACTTGCGCTTGTTATTCGTAAAGAAATAGTGTCACCTGATTGAACAGTAGCTGAGCCTGTTACATAAGTGCCGCTGTTTATACTCATCTTAGCAGTGCTGTCACCAGTAAGTACAGCTGTACCACCAGAAAATCCATTTCCTGAAAGCGTTATGGTATTAGATGTAAACACTGTGCTTTGTGCAACACTACTTTGATTATTAAATGTAAATTGGCTAGGTTGATTTAGTGCAAGTCTTTGGAATGCATATTCTACTTTTAATAAATACCTAGTTCCGCCATCACCCTGGGCATGTACATATACATGAGCAGGGGCACTAGTACCACTTCTTTTTATAAAGGTAACTGGTATCTGGGCTATAGCAGTAGTAGTTTGGAATCTAGCTATACCCGCCCAATACTCTGCTCTATTAGAATGATATTGCAATCCCCCCTCATCGGCCATTGGCAGAGTACCAGAGTCAGGGTGATTACTGTAAGCACCGTTCGCTCCAGACATTTGTACACCTGAACCACTTGCTGAATAAGTGCCATCCCCTACAGCAATACTTAATGTTTTAACCTGGCCACTACCCCCAAAGACTCTTACATAGCCCATATAAATACCACGTTCTGTTCCTATTTCTCCCACCTGAGCTAGTCTCATAGTGTTAACAGCAAAGCCACCTATCGCTGTACCAGATACAACTTTGTTTATTGACGGTAATACTAAGTCTGTAACGTTGATACGGTCAGCATTAATTAAACCAGTCGTGATACGTGAACCGTCGATCACGGTTGATCCACCCGAACCTAGGTCCGAGGACACTATAAGGTTTGCATCTAGGAACTGAGCAGCAATATTGCCTGTAGTTATATTACCCCCGTGTATTACCGTGCTGGTGTTATTAGATAAATCAGTTGCTCTTATAATCGAAGTATCTATACGCGTAGCATCTAAAGTACCCGTTGTTATAGAACCAGCATCGATGTCAACAGCATTGACTAAACCAGCGGTTAAACTATCTATCTTCGCACTTTGTATAGTACCGTCTTTAATTCTAGCTGTGTCTATATATACAACGCCCGAGTCAACAATAAATGGAGCTACAGAGTTAGTAGAGGAAGCACCCGACCCATCCCATATAGCAAACTTATCTGCCTGAAACTGTACGGCTGTACCCGTACCAGAGTCAGAAGCATTAGCTTCAATAACCATACCAGCAACAGCACCGTTAGCATTTACTTGCAATACATACGAAGCAGCTGCATTACCTTCTATGTCCGTAACAGCATTAGATAAAGTAGTAACACTAGCATTTGTAGTTACATCACGTACCTCTACCCAGGCGCTACCACTCCACCTGTATTGTTTGTTGCTGTCGTTAGTATCAAACCAAATATCACCTGTGTTTATTGCTGTTGGTGGATCGTTCTGTGTAAACACCCTTGGGTAATTATCATTAGCTGTATCTCTAACTTCTACCCAATTGTTAGCTCCTGTGCCAGTAGCTCTATATAATTTATTAGCATCATCACTATCTATCCATAGATCACCTGCTGCTAACGCATTAGGAGCACTTGTTCCTATAAAGGTTTTGTTTTTTGTAGCAATAGAAGCATTGACTCCGGTTATTGCCGCAGCTCTTGCACTTGTTTCATCAGAGATAGCTGTCTGATTAATAGTTATATCTGCAGCGTTGCCATCTACATCTGTTCGCAGACTTGATATAAGACCAGCATGGGATGTGGTCAAACTGTCTCTTATACTTTGCCAGTTACTGCCATCCCATCTGTATAATTGTTTGTCATCTGTATCTACCCACAAGTCCCCTATTGTAAGACCCGAAGCACCAGGTGCAGTTGCTTGACTAAAGTTCACAGGTATAGCAGTTACAGTAGTTTCTAATTGATTAACAGCACTAGCAGTTGCAGCTACACCAGTTGTACCATGGTTTACAGTAGATTCTAAAGCAGTAATTTTGGTAGAAGTAGAGCCACTTAGACCTACAGCTGTAGATAAATTAGATACAGCAGTGGCATTTGCAGCTACTCTTGTATCTACAACGGCTACCCAAGCGCTACCACTCCATCTATATTGTTTATTAGCATCATCTGTATCAAACCAAAGGTCGCCT
>Ga0222717_10001727_pt1 | contig 17542 bp, 16 predicted proteins | sample C33_18DmetaG_FD_165053 | JGI IMG/M metagenome (GOLD analysis project Ga0222717, IMG submission 165053) | Estuarine water microbial communities from San Francisco Bay, California, United States - C33_18D | ecosystem: Environmental > Aquatic > Marine > Unclassified | place: USA: California...
TAGTAAAATGCTACGGTTCAACGAGCAAGTTGATTATGAAAATTTACAAGATGAGATAGGCGACTTAATGTGTATGGTCGAATTACTCAAAGAGCAAGGCATTGTTACTAACACACAAATAGCAAAACGCATGGAAGTTAAAAGAGAAAAGTTGAAGAAGTGGAGTTCGTTGATCAATGAAGATTGATTTTGATGTAGATATAGATATGGAGAACAGAGATAATCTGTTGTCTGTGCTTAAACATGTCACCGGTAGTATCAAACGTCCAGGTGGTATGGAAAAACACAACACAGGCGTTTATATACAGCCTATACCCCATGATCCGCTAACAGGCTTATCTAATATTGATCACAAAGAAGCAGAGGACATAGGATATTTTAAACTTGACGTTCTTAATAATGGAGTATACAAAGGCATAAGCACTGAAGGTGAATTAGATGACCTTTGTGCCATGGAACCAATGTGGAACCTATTTGGTCATAAGGAGATAGTAGAGCAACTATTCCATATTAATAATCATTATGATATTGTGTCTAAACACATGCCGACAAACATTGAACAACTAGCAATGATCCTAGCAATGATTAGACCAGGCAAACGATACTTGGTTGGTAAAAGTTGGGAGGATATAGAATCGCAGGTTTGGTTAAAGCCTGAAAATGATTCGTACTTCTTTAAAAAATCACATGCGTTTAGTTACGCAATGGCAATAATTGTACAGTTAAATAAGATTGTTACTGATCTTTCTTGACTAACTGAATAGTCCGTCTTTTAATTCTTTTCTTGACTATTTTCTGAATACTAGTAATTGGTCCAAACTGTACTTCAACATCCTTATTATTAAACGTTCGTAAGCAACGTCTAAACAATTGCATCTCCTGAAATAAAAATATGTCTATGGGTATTTGTCTGTTAGATTCCCACCACCATGTTTCTGCTAGAGAAACAAATTCTTTTTTCTCTTCGGGTGAGCCTAGTTTGTTATAATCGTAAAAAGAAGTTACAGCATTATCTTGGTTTTGTACTATGCCAAAATAGTCCTTCCCACCTGATGTAAGCATGGTGAAAAATGGAAAATTTTCTTCTATCTCTTTTTGGTCCTGCATAAGTTTTATTTATAAAGAAAATGATAAATATTATGGAAGGAATGAGCATGTATGAGCAGTATAACACTATATTCTTACAGAATAAACGAAATAGACCTTGTAAAAAAGCAAGAAAACCTTTTTCTGGATAATAAAACTATGAACAAAAAAGAATTTGTAGCACATAAAGGGATGGACAATAAGTTCTTTATTAGTCTACGGGACCAAGATAGAAAATTACAAAACGTTTACAACACTGAAATTAGGGCAGATATTATTAAATATGCAACTAATGAAAGAGTGTTAACAAAGTATGCTAAACCTATGTTAGAAAAAGGTCAAGCAGAATTGCTGTTAGCAGAAGCAGATTTAAATAACCTAAGTCCAGGGCAATATAAAATATCATTTAAATTTTTAGAAGAAGATGGTACATCAGCACCTGTATTTTCAGATTATAATGGTGGTGTAATATGTACTTTATTAGTAAAAGAAGATGCTAATCCTACACCGGTAGCAACACAGGTTGCTAATGTTTGGAATCAAACTAAAAATATAAACTTTGGACATGCCGCTAATGTATTTACAAGTGGTTCTTTTGCTGGTAATAAAACATATAATTTTAATAATGCTAATCACACAATTGGTATTTACACAACTGGTTTTACTGGTAACGTTTATGTAGAAGGTAGTTTAGGTTTAGAAGCACCATCAAGTGACGACACCAATTGGGCACCAATATCTATTGTAAACACTTTAGATAGAATACCTTTAGCAAATACTTCCGGACCAACGTACTATAACTTTACAGGTAATTTTAATTACTTGAGATTTAAGTATTCACCGGGTGCGTCTAATTCAGGATCATTCGATAAAATTCTCTTAAGAAATTAAATACATGTATGCACATTTTAAACGATGGCAACAATGCCCTTGTATTTCCGCCTAGATGCGGCACACGTTGGATAGCATCAGAATTATACGATCGTGGAATACTAGATACTAAAGCACCACACCACCGATTCGAATGGTATGACTCAGCAGAAGTAGAAATCTATATGTTTGTTAGAGATCCATTTCAAAGAGAGCGTAGTTTACATCGATGGTTATCAGAAACAAATCAAAAAGATATCAGTAAATTCAAGTTTGAAGATTATGTTAACAGTTCCCTTTTCGAAATGGAACCAAGTTGGTATACTCGGTACGGCTACTTAAATGATCTTGTACAGCACGTGGATATTGCTAATGTTAACTCATTTTTTATGGATACATTTAACATTGAATTGCCTGTATATGATAACTTCTATCACCTAGCAGATGATAACCGTAGCGACAACGATGTATACAGTGATCCCCAAATCGTAGAAAAAATTCTCAACAAGTATCAGGAAGATATAAAACATATAAAATTTAACTTGACAAAGTATACCTAATACAGTATAATAACAGCAATGGAGCATTCTGAAGCAATACAACAGGTACACGGATTATTAACATCTCATATACCGCATAAACATAAAAAGACGCCTGCTGGCTGGATAACATTTAGTTGTCCTATGTGTAATGATAGAAGAAACAGAGCAGGTGTAATTGCCACAGGTCCAAAGATCGCATTTAATTGTTTTAACTGTGGATTTTCCACAGGCTGGAGTCCTAGTAAAAAGATAGGCAAAAAATACAGAGACTTAGTAGTTAGATTAGGCGCAACAAACGAGAGTGTTAAAAAGTTAGTACTAGAACTAATGAAAATTGAGGAGTTTGATAACGATGTCGATGACATTGTGGTAAACTATGAAAAATTTAAACCTGTTGAACTGCCTAATGCTATTAGTTTAAATGATGTGCCTAAGTTACCGTATAATAAAACACATAATGATATACTAGAATACGCATATAGCAGAGGTCTGCTAAAAACACAATATAATTTCTTTGTGTGCGATGACTTAATGATGAAAAACAGGTTAATTATACCATTTTATTATAACCAAGAAATGGTAGGACATGTAGGTAGGCATATAAATCCGCCTACTAAGGAAACACCAAAGTATGTTAATAACAGTCAAGCAGGATATGTGTTTAACATAGACAAATACATATATTCAGATAGAGATATTGTAGTGGTAACAGAAGGTGTAATAGATGCTATTCTAATAGATGGCATTAGTGTGCTAGGCAACAGTATGAACGAGAGGCAGATACAACAGATAAATTCATTAAATAAAAGAATAATACTTTGTCCAGATAGAGATGCGCCGGGCAAAGATTTAATAAGGCAGGCCGCTGATCTAGGGTGGGAAGTAAGTTTCCCACCTTGGCACACAGATATCAAAGATGTAGGTGATGCGGTTACCAAGTATGGCAGACTTTTGACATTATCGAGCATAATTAAACATACAGTATCAAATGAGATTAAAATTAAAGTACAGAGCAAAATGCTATGAGTGATATAAAAGAATATGGTGAAGATATACAAGAATTGTTTCTAAGATTCTTGGTTACAGATCCTGATGTGTTTGTAAGGGTAAACAGTATTGTACAACCTTACATGTTTAATAGAAAATATAGAGAAGCAGTAGAGTTTCTTAAGGACCATGCTGGCAAATATGCTAGTATTCCTACACTCGAGCAATTAGAAGCAGTAAATGGTATTAAACTTAAACCAGTAGAAGATGTACATGAAAGTCACATGAACTGGTTTATGGATGAGTTTGAAACTTTTTGTAGGCACAAGGCATTAGAAAAAGCAATACTTGATAGCACAGACTTATTAGAGCAACATGACTATGGTAGTGTTGAAGCACTTATCAAAGAAGCAAGTGGGGTTGGTCTAGTTAGTGATTTTGGTTTAGAATATTATGAAAATCCTAAAGAAAGGCTACAATGGATTAAAGAACAAGCAGGCGGTATAAGTACAGGCTGGAAAAAGTTTGATCAAAAACTGTTTGGCGGTCTAAACAGAGGCGAACTAACAGTATTTGCTGGAGGTTCTGGTGCTGGTAAAAGTTTGTTCTTACAGAACTTGGGTGTTAATTGGAGTCAAGCAGGACTTAATACTGTATATTTAAGTTTAGAGTTGAGTGAACAACTGTCAAGTATGCGTATTGATGCTATGGTTAGTGAGTATGCTACTAGAGATGTTATGAAAAACATGGACGACGTCCATTTAAAAGTAATGATGAAGGGCAAAGGTGCTGGTAAATTCCGCATAAAACAGATGAGTAATGGTATTAATGCTAACGATATTAGGTCATTTATAAGAGAATATGAGATACAAACAGGTATTAAAGTAGATTGTTTACTTGTCGACTACTTAGATCTTATGATGCCAATCAGCGGGAAAGTATCGCCAAGTGATTTGTTTATCAAAGACAAATATGTATCTGAAGAATTGCGTAACTTAGCAGTAGAACTTAATATATTACTAGTAACAGCATCGCAGTTAAACAGGGGTGCTGTAGAAGAAATAGAATTTGATCACAGTCATATTGCTGGCGGTATTAGTAAAATACAAACAGCAGATAATGTTATAGGTATCTTTACTAGTAATGCTATGCGAGAACGTGGCAGATATCAGATACAATTCATGAAAACACGTTCTAGTAGTGGTGTAGGCAGTAAGGTAGACTTGAAATTCAATCCGGAAACATTGCGTATTGAAGATTTAGACGACGATGACGAAACATATGACACAATGCAGACACAAACATTGGTTGCTGGTTTACAAAGATCGGCATCAATTAGAACAGAAGATACAGATACAGAAACAGAAAGTATTGATAATACAAAACTTCAAGGTTTGGCTCTCAGAGACTTACTCAAGAAAAAGTGATTATTTGATAAATATGCTTAAAGCGAGAAAGGGAATATGTCAATAACTAAAAAATCAATACTTGAAGAACTTAATTCTGTTGTATCTGAAAGAAACAAACTAGATGTTGTAGCAACTCGTGGTAATCATATCATTAAAAGTGCTATTAACTTAATTCAACTTATTGAAGAAAATTTTGACGACTCCCAAGCATTGGATTTACAACGTAGGTTAGTAAATTCAATTAAAGGCAGAAAGCCAGAACGTTTTGCTAAAGGCGTTCAAATAGTTAAAGAGTCAAAAAATGAAGATATTTGAAGTAATAAGTTTACAAGAAGCGAACTGGGAGCAGATGAAAGATGCCGACTTCATCCCCCCGGAACAGTTAAAAGGCAAAGACAAAATTCCTGTTACACAAGTGAACGTTGCCGGCACAGATGCCGAAAATCTTAAATTTGATGGTATGCCTATAAAAGGAAAACTTTTTGTAGTGGGGGAGTGGATGAACTGGGAGATGATGAAAAAAGCAAGCCACTTTCACCTAAAAATGCCAAACGGTGGTCTACTAAGAGTAGACGATAAAAACTTCTCTACAAGTGTAGTAAATGCTATGAACATGGCTAATCAACCTTCTGGTAGATTAGATCGTATAAAAGACAAGGCCGCAGACTTCTTTGATCCTAATGCGGCTAACAGAGATGGATATAATGCGTTACAACGAAAGAATGCGGCACAAGACAAGGCATCAGTCGCAGTAACTAGAGCAGGAGCCAAGTTAGACAAGTGGACTGGGTTAGACGGCACTGGCAGAGGCGTTGGAGGCATGGCAAAGAAGGTATGGAATAAATTAACAGGCAAAGGGCCTAAGAAACCAGTATCACCAGATTATACATCGCAACCAGGTAATAAAAATTTCCAAGTTGGGCAACAAGTACAATGGAAAGCATCGGCTAATAACAAAGGTATCAAACAAGACCAAATAGTAACAAGTAAAATTGTTGGTCTTGAAGGGCAGACGTATACGGATAAAACCGGGCAACAGCAAACCGTTGCCAAAGGCAATGCATTGTTCCTAACTAAAAACGGAGCACTTCATTTTCAGAAACCTATTTCATTGTTGACGGCTGTATAATGAGAGCAGTAGATTTAACAAAAAGATATATTGCCGAATGTACTTTTCATCACAGACTAGACGAAGCAAAAAATACACATCTTGAACACTTAGAAGATTTAATATTCAATGATGGTTTGCCAGGAGGCAAGGCCGCTATCCAGCATCTTGTAGGATTCTATGAAATGCTTAAAGGTAGTGCCAAGACAAGTTTTAACCTCACAACAAAATGGGATGGCGCTCCGGCTATATTTGCTGGTATTGATCCTACTGATGGAAAGTTTTTTGTTGGTACAAAAGGTGTGTTTAACAGAAACCCTAAACTTAATAAAAGTTTAGCAGACATAAAAACAAATCATCCAGACAAAGTTGTAAAAGGCGAAACTAAAAGTGCTGAAGGACTTAGAAAAAAACTAGTAACAGCATTTACGCATTTACAAAAACTAAATTTCACAGGTGTTGTACAAGGCGACATGTTATTCTCAAAAGGAGACATACAGACAGCAAATATCAAAGGTGAAGAATATATTGTGTTTAAACCAAACACTATTATATATGCTGTACCTAAGAACAGCGACTTAGCAAAAGAAATTTTATCATCAAACATGGGCATAGTGTTCCACACAGAATATGTAGGTGGCCCGACACTAGCAGATATGAATGCTAAATTTGGATATGACGCAAGTGCACTTGGTGACGGAGGCAATGCTGGTGTATGGTATAGAGATGCTATCATCAAAGACTACTCCGGACAAGTAACAATGACAGCAGATGAGTCAGCAATACTTAAATCTGCTATAGAAGATGCCAATAAAAATTTATCAAATATGGGCAACTTAGAGTTTTTAAAGAATAACGAGTTTGGTCAAAACTTAAGAGAAAGAATAAAGACCAGTGTTAATAAAATTATTAGAGATCAAGGTCAGTTTGAAAAAGATCCAACAGCATTTGCTACAGCATTTATAAATGATTATAAGACTGTTATGAAAAAAGCAATAGAGTCAGTAAAAACAGATAAGACCAAAGTTGCTAAAACACAATTAATGCTTGACGGGATTAAATTTCTAGAGGACAACACGCAAGAAATAGTAAGTGCGTATGTAGTATACTTAGATCTTATTAGAGCAAAAGAAATGATTGTGAAAAAACTAGCAAACATTAGACAAATGGACACATTTGTACAAAATGCTGAAGGCGATTATGATGTAACAGGCGAAGAAGGCTTTGTTGCTGTCGATCATATAGGTAACGCAATCAAGTTAGTCGATCGACTAGACTTCAGTGTTAAAAACTTTGGCTCAGGGAGGCCAGGAGCATAATGGATTTACAACTACTACCAGAATTAAATGAAAGTAGACTGTACAGAGCAACTAATGGCTTCAAAGCATACAATCAAGATGACGTAACAGAGTTGCTTTTTGTGTTTGTATTGATTAATACTATGTTTGTACAAGACGCATCAACAGTAAAGTTTGGTAAAAAATATGCTAGTAAGAGTTCGTCATATGGAAAGTTTATTGCTAATAGAATAACGTCCACAGACTTATATCAAATGGCTTATTTTGTTAATAAAAAATACAATGACTTACCTAAAGGCGCGAAAAAGAAAACAATCAAGTTTGACGAAAGAAGGTTGTGGGTGTATTTACAGAATATTAGCAAAGGTAAAAAGCCTAATGTAACATACCTTTTGCGATTACAATATCAGTTAGGCATAACTAATACATCGCTACTAGCAGTAAGACGATTAATAAGTGATTGGTCCAAATTAAAATATAGATCAAAGCAGTTAGCAGTAACACGTTTACTACACACTATGAGAGCAAAAGCAGTTAGAAGTGAATTGTATAAACCATTAAACGATCTTGCTAGAGAAAGAAGGTACTTGCTACCATCAGCATCAAATAAAGAATTGGATAAAGCAACAAATCAAAGCACACTTAAACGTTTAGCAGTAGCAGGCGCAACAGCCTATGCCGCACACGAGTTAGGTCCTAAAATTACAAGAGGTAGAGTAGGACCAAAAGCATCAGCAGGGTTAGCCGGCATTGGCGCCTACTGGGCAAGTAAGAAAAAGTTATAAATACTATTATGAAGATTACAGAATTAACAGAAAGATCTAAATATGCCGAGCCAGGCCCAGAGGCTACTCAATTCCAAAGAGCCCAACGTCTACAACAGATGAAAAGAGCCGGAGTTGATGTCAGCAAGGGTGGATACAACTTAGGCAAAGGAGCATTTTCGGGTGTTGATCCTGAGGATCTTATTAATGTAGATGCTAAAACTAAACAGGATGCTCTAGACAGAGACGTTCAGAAGCAAAGAAGCAAACGTGATGCTGAACTTTCTAAAAGCAGGGCCGACCAAGTCAAAAAAGACCAAGAGGATGAAAGAGAGCGTAACCGTGATAGAAAACTACAACTAAAAACTACAAAGCAAAGAGATGATGATATACAAGCACAAATTAAAGCAATTAATGACAAAAATCATCAAGATAAAATAGACCAAGATAAAGGCTACAGAAAAAGTGCTGATGGTAGAACACTTAGAGATCCAAGATATTACGGCAAGGACGATGCTCGAGGCAAGCCATCAAGTGCTCTTAGGAGAGGCATAGACTCTTTAAAAGCAGATCCTTATTATGCTATAAGTAGGTATTATAATGATAAAATCGACAAAGCAAAAACCTTTTTAAATCAACGAATGGACTCTGAATAAGTTTACCAATCAATAAAACTGGGAGTTTATACTCCTTTTTTTATGAATTTTTGATAAATAAAAGTAACCAAGTTATAAAAGGTTATCTTTTATGACACAGAATAATTAGGAGATTTACAATGGCATTAGTAAGATTAGAAGCAACAGCGGCCGCGGCAGGCGAAGGTAATGGTTTAGGTTCACAAACTCATATCGTAACATATGATGACATAGACTTAGCGATTGCTCAGTGTACAGCAGGCGGATCTATCGCAGGTGTTGATGTATCAGCAACAATGTTAGCAGTTCAGACAACTCAAACTGCGGCAGAAGTATTAGCATTTGCTAACATCACAGCCGTTTCAGCCACATTTACACTATAAATTATAGTATAAATTAGAAACATATAAAAGCACTCTTCGGAGTGCTTTTTTTTGGCCGTTGGAAATAAAACATAATATTACAAGAAAAAGATAAATATGCTTATAGAGAGACACACGGAGATATTATGGCACAAACAAAAGCAGGTGGACTGGTTACGTCAAGTGAAACATTAACTGGCGACGTAGAGTTTTTTACACTATTCACCACATTAGACATAACAGCCACAACAGATTTTACAGATGATACACAAAAAGATTTTGAAAGTTTAGTACAGGTAATAAGTTTGAGGGCACAACCTCAACTTATGAACACACCGATCACAGTAGATGGAGTATCGGCAGAATTAGATGACTACGGCGCACCTACATTAACAGGCGCAGGTTGGGTATTTAAGTTTGCGTTTGAAAGACAAGGCGCACATACATTAGACACACTGAAAGATGAATTGGATGGTATTGTCCTAAATGGCGGTACTATTGATACTAAAAGTTCAGTAAATACTGAATTTTCTAAACAGGACGTATTATAATGGCAGACAAAGATTTAGATAAAAAACCAGCAGAGCAACTTTATGCTAATGACCCAGAATTAAAAACGCAAGTAATTGCTGATATGCTGAGGATTGAGCAGGTAACATCTGAAATAAAAGAATTCAAAGTCGAAGTAAAAGAACATTTCGCAAAAATTGAAAATTGGTTAGTAGGTATTATGGCAGGCGTATTTGCTACAATGTCTAGTCTAATCATAGCATTAATATTTAAGTTATTTTAAAATGAGAATAGTCGAAGTAGAAGAAGTAATGGAGGCCAAAATGGTATGGGCCAAGCGAGGAGATAAAATTGTTCGCAAGGTTAGATGTACAAGTGGCCCTAGAAAAGGTAGATTAGTTTCTAACGCCGGCCAATGCTCTAAAAAAATCGACATGAAAAAACGCAGGGTACTAAAACGTACTAGAGCAAAGATGGGTGGCAGGATGGCTAGAAAGGCCGCAAGAACAAAAAGGCGTAATCCAGTAAGTAAAAGAGTAGCAAGGTTAAATAAAAGACGATGAAAATGTCAGATCTATTTGAATATAACATGGGCATACAAGGCAAGGATGCTAATGCTAAGAGCAAAGTCGACGAACCCGAAATAGATGTACCTGGTGAAGAAGTAGCAGATCCCAAAGCACAAGATAACGATGTCAAAAAAGAATTAGAAAAAGGCTCACGAAAAGTTGGAGCAATGGCTGGTAAAAAAATTCAAGGTAGCCAATTTGCCGCAGGCGCATCTAAAGTAGCAAATGGTAAAATGCCTAACAAAACAGAATTAAAACAACTGGCGCCTATTATAGGAAATGTTACATCAGCAATGAGTAACCCTAAGTTTGCTAACAGACTTGGAGCATTATTAAAACAAGCAGGCAAGGAAGGAGTAGACGAAAGTTCACTTGCTAAAAAAATATTAAAAAAATTAACAAGTAAAAAGCCAGGCAAAGGCATCAGAAAGAAATCAAGACTGCTACAAGAAGTAGATGAAAATCTATTCGAAATTAATTTTAATACTAAAGATATAGCCAAAAACGCACTAGACTTACCAATCAGATGTGGATTCGAAGCCGAAACAGCATGGGAAGGGATATCAGGTGGCGGCAGTGGTCAAGACATTGACGACATGGCTTGGTACGAAGTAACAGATACACTTTACATCAGTAACAGGGACCAGGATTATATAGACGAAGGCTACAGTGAATGGGTAAGAGAAAATAAAGTAGACGACTATTATAGTGATGTAATGGACAGGTACTTAGAAAACGAACGCGACAATGATGAGTCATACGAACGTTTTATGGAGGACGGAGACGGACCTACTGCTGAGGCTGTTAAAGAATTCAAGGACAATTTAAAGGATGAAGATCCTAACGAATTTGAAAACCGTGAAGAAGACGGATGGGAATTTATCAATTGGTGTAGAGAATACATTGACGAAGAATACGAAGATGACTATCTAGACTTTGTACGCGAATATTTAGACGAGGATGGCGAAGTTTTTCAAGAAGCATTTGAAGAGGCTATCGGTGATACTTCAATTGACGAGTGGATAAGTGAAGCATTCTACAGCATGAGTTCATTTTGCGATGACTATGGTATTGACTATTCCGAACTTGGAAGTGGTGATCTTGAAGAAGTAGCAACCAATATACACGAGTGGATAAGTAACAACTCCAAATATGATGCGTTTCCTGAAACTGGAGAGTACGGCAACACATCGGGTAGTACAGACGAATATGCTGTAGAAACAGACAGCAGTATTGAAACAAATGGCGGTACTGGAGCAGAAATCATTTCACCAGTGTTTGGCTCACCAAGAGAAATGCTAGAAGAAATGAAAGGCTTGTTCGAACATATGAAGGATAATGCCACAACAAATCACTCAACAGGATTACACGTCACAATGAGTTGGAACGGTGAAATAGAAGGCTACCAAGGTTCCAACAACGCCCAAACAAATAAATTAAAAATGGCTACACTATTAGGTGATAGTTATTTACTAAGCACATTTGGTAGAGAAAATAATAATTACACAAAGCAACAAAGCAAACAAATAAAGAAAAAAGCGGCAGATGCCGTTTCAGCCGCAAACAAAGGAACAGCAGGAATTGAAGAAGTTGAAGAGATTTTAGGGTCAGGTATAAGTTCAGAAAAAATGAACAGCATCAATTTCAAACGTGAAAGAGACAGCAACTCAGGATATAATTTAATAGAATTTAGAATCGGCGGTGGCGACGATTACCATTTAGACCTGCCTAAAATAGTCAAAGCAGTAGTAAGATATGCTACTATCATGGAAGCAGGCCATACAGAAAAATATAACAAAGACTATGTCAATGCTATGTACAAAATAGTTCATAACGCAGGTAAAATAGACAGTAAAGATCTTGAACGTGCCAAAGAACGTTTTGATTTAGATCACATAAAAGAACCATTAGTAGAACTGTTTAAAACTGTTCTCAGCAAAGATAACTATTTTGATGGCGTAGGACAAATAGCAAATGCATATAAATTATTAAGACAATCAGAGCAAGTTAAAGAAGCAGTTTCTAAGTCACCAGACGAGTTACTAAAAGCACAAAACTACTATGTAAAAGCAATGGCGTTTTTAGCCACTGACGTAGCAACAGGTAAACACAGAACTCGCGTAAGTGCACAAAACATTGGTGTAATTCGCAACAGTTTAAAAGAGTTTGAACTTAGTGAAAAAGAGTTCAGTGATAGAGTTATACGATCTTTAAATGATATCAATATTCCTACACAAAATGGTCAAACAAAACAAAAAGTAGTTGTAGTTAAAAAAGGTATTGACGCAATATTTAAAAAAGAAATACTTGAAAAACCATCTTTTCTTAATGTACCTAAAGCAGAATTAATTACTAAAGGCACATGGAATGCTATACACAGCGAGAATTGGGGCAAAGACGATCAAGAAAAACTAATCAATCTATTGATAGAATTAACGCACGGCGTCGACTATGATAAACAAGATGACTCAGTTCACAATATGCGATACAGCATAGTAAATAATTTAGATAATAAAGAGTTTAATTCTTTCTACTCAGGAATGGTTAGATCCAGTTACAACAGCAACAATCCGCCTGCTATGCCAGGTGAACCATATTACGAAGACTCATACGTTGAATTAATTAAATATTTAAAAGGATTTAAAAATTATAATGAGCCAGTATCGCGAGATCACAACGCAAATATTAGTAGCGGTGATTCTTATATAGAAAACTTCCTAAACACTTATGTAATGAAACTGAGAAAACGTTTCCAACATTTTGCCGACTTGAAAGAAGACAACCCACAAATGTATTATGATGGTATACCAAAATTAGCAAAAATGACACAAGATTTTATAAAAGATGTACAACCACTACCGGGCAATGGATGGGAAGAAACAGTAGGCATAGAAAAGGATGATTTACCAGCCAATTTTGAAGGCAAAAAATTAGAAGCATACGAAATGCTGTACAATGATGGTGACAGCCACTCGTACTTAGCAATAGGCGATTACCCAACTGAGAAATTAACCCAGGCTATAGACAGAGTAGCAAAACAAGATTATAGTGATCCGTTTGGCGGCACAGTAGATTATATTATAGGCGAAAGAATGACAGACAGTCTAAGAGATATGCTGGGTGCTTATTATAAAAGGAAAGAAATTTATCCAGAAATATTTAAACTAATTGATGTTCAAGAAGTAATCAAGGATCGCTTTAAGGCAATTAAGAACTGGGCCAAAGAGTTTGACACATTATCACAAGAAATGGGTTTTGAAAGTCAGTCTAGCGAGATTGCTGACAAACAAGTTGTTGACAAAAGGGAAAAACAGTTTAAGAAAAATACACAAAAAGATGTACTAACATTAAACATTCCCTCTCACTCGTCAGCATACATGGTCAAAGAGTTGTTTGATCAATTAACTAATAATGATTACAGCAAAGAAGCAAGAAAGAATGCTCAAATACAACATCAAAAACAGTTTACAACTAAACTGAATAAACATTATCTATATGTTATACCTGCCGCACATTGGAGCCAGGCACATGATGCATACGAAATACAAAAGTATGAAGGTAATCATCGACCATGGAGAATTAAAGCCGCACAAATAGTAATGAAACAGTTTTATAAAACTTACGGAAGAAGTTTTAGTGATATATTAGATGGCGATTATGTTAGTATTACTGGCGAGGAAGTATCAGCATTGAAAAAACAAGGTATAGCAGTTTCTCGTGAAGGCGATTCAAGAGAACCAAATGTAGAACCGCTAGTACCAAAAGAAAAAACAGAACAACCAGGAGTAGGAACGCCTATGTCTACATCAGCCGCCGCGGCTTGGCATGTAAACAATCCAGAGTTATCTAAAAAAGCAGACGCCCTCGATAAAGAGGAAACACAAGGCCAAAGTTCAGATGATGCTCAAGTAAGCACACCACAATACGATAAAGCCAGAGTCAACTGGCCAGGCTTTGATAAAATGATGAAAGACGGTATGCAAAATTACTTAGCACGGCCTGACGTCAATGACCTAGTAGACTTCTTAAACAATGATGATAATGATGCTGTTTTCAAAGCAAATGTTTTAGGAACTATTATAAATAGTGGACCTAGTCTTAATAGACTTTCTTTTCGAGACGCACTAGCGGCCACACGTAGACGCAACAACGAAAGTGTTAATGAATCAGTACCAGAAACTGAATATGGTATGACAGACTATCAAAAGATCTTTAGTTTTATAAATGCTAATAGATCACTAGGTAGTGTAGAACTAATACTTGCTCTCATGAGAAAGTACGATATTACAAAATATCAAGCAAGAGGATATATGAGAAACGAACAAACATACGGCGACGCAAATCAAGCCAAGCACCGATCTCGCATAAATACTACTATGGAAAATGTTTTTGAAAACTTTGAAGAATTAACACTAGACCAGCAACTAGAAATTATTCGCAATGATAAAATATCTGAATCATTAGCGGATATAACTGCGGCTAGAATGAAAAGACAAAAACAAGGACAACAAAATTTTAAACAAGAGATGGTTACCATATGGGATAATCGTCCTTGGCCATTACCAGGAAGTTGGGATAATAAAAGACTAGCAGACGCAGGCTTTAAACGATTCAGCCAAGGCTGGAAAATATCAAAAGATAAATTTGATGCTTTAGCAAATCCTGTTAGAAAAACAAGAGTCGAGTCGTTACAAGTTACAGAAATGCTTATTAAAGCACAACGCCTATCAGAAAACTTGCCTAACAATAATAAGATAGATCTTATAAATGATATTTTAAGTAAAGATTTCCCAGCAGGCGACTTAACTATACAATTTAAAGCATTTACGGCATTGCCTATTCCACGTATGATGTCAGACTTTAGTCGATTACATTCGGCACAGCCAAACGCAGACGGCAGAGACATACTCAAGCATTATGCCAAGAGCAGAATGTCTGATCAGGATATTGAAAAATTAAAATTAAACGAAAACAAAGACGATCTAATAGCAAAAATAGAGTCTATGCCAGATGACGAGACTACACGAAAATTAGTAAACTATGTAGAACAATTAATTTCTGATCTAGGCGTTGGCGGAAAAATACAAAGCCTAAGTAAAAGTTTAGAAGATATACCCGATGAAGATGTTAAAAAATCAGTTAGACAAATAGCAAAAATTATTGCTAGTGTTGACATGACTCCAGATCAAAGAGCCAAACTATTTGTAGATTGGAAGGCAGATAACTTAGTAAATGTTGATGCGTTACTATCGCCTACAACAGTAACAATGAACGATATTTACACAGGCTATAGTGAACCGCACATAAAAGAATTAGTTGATGACTTACAAGAAGTAGTACAGTACGGTATAGGACCAGGAGAATTTGCTCTTGCTGTATTGTCACAACGTATATCAGGAATGGGAGCATCAGCAGGCGAAGATGGCGGTAAGGGCGACTTAGTTGTTGACGGCAAACCAGTTGAACTTAAAACTACTAGAAAAAATGCCGCTAGATTTAACGACAGACAAGTAACAACATCAAACGAATACAAGTCATTAGTAACACAATTTTTTACAAAGTACGCAGATAAGTTTGCCGAATTAGAAAGCAACGGTACAAAAGTTAAAGTAGGATCAGGCATGCAACAGGCACATATTGCCGCCTTCTTAAAAGCAGTACCTGAAGCACAAGACGAAGTTGGAAATATTATTAGTAATATATTTACTAACTTGGCACCAGTTGGCGGTAAGATAGCACAGTTATTAAAATCACAAGACATCAACGGCGCAATGCAATTAATAGCACAGTCAAATGTTAATAACTATCTTGTTAAGAAAAGACAAAGCGGTAATTTAGCAGGTATATTGTTTATTGATCTCAAGAAACAAACATTTAATTTCATTGAAGACGTACAAGATTTACAAGGTAGTGGTTTACGATTACATGCCAAAACAAATTATCTAGTAACAACAAATGAAAATCCATTTGCTAATACGTCTATTGTACCAGGCAAGTCAAACGTACAAGAAGGCAAGAAAAGTACACAATGTCCGCGAACAAAAGCACCAGTTTGCTATTGCGGAAGTGTTAATAAACTTACTGAAGCAGAGGAAACAGTTTACGCATATTGCGAGTTTGAACACGGTGAAATAACAGGTGCTATAAATTTAGAACAAGCATCAGGACAAGCAACAAAAATATCAGGTAAGGTCGAAGGATTAGAACCAGGGGAACACGGATTCCATATACATGAGTTTGGTGATCTAAGTGACGGATGTGATAGTGCTGGTGGTCATTATAATCCAGACAATGTCGACCATGGCGATTTAGAAAGTGGCCATGTAGGCGACCTAGGAAATATTACAGCAGATGAAAACGGTATAGCACAATTTAATTTAGTAGCAGAACGTGTAGAACTATGCGGTGATAGAAGTGTAGTAGGTAGAGCAATAGTTGTACACAAAGATAAAGACGATCTCGGCAAGGGTGGCGATGACGAAAGTCTTAAAACAGGTAATGCCGGTGAACGAGCAGGATGCGGAGTAATCAGATTAAAGAATATGAACGAAAATAATGATCAAGGAACAGATACAGCAAAAGATCTCAGTACAATGGCAGGTGGCTTGTATAAACGACAACAAATGCCACAGTTAAAAGTAAAACATTTAAACGACAGAGAATTAATGAATACTCATGGCATAGAGTCAAGACCAGGTATTATTGGCATTAATAAACTGAAGCCGGCACAAATAGACGGACGACAAGATTATATTGCTAATATAACTAAAGAAATTATACAGTACTTACGCAATAATCCAAATGCTAAAGTTAAAGATTACTTAGCAGGAAAACCATTCATTGTTGATGAGCGAGGGTTTATAGTAAACGGCCACCATAGATATTGGGCAATAAGATCTGTAACAGATAAGCAAGGTGGAACTAATACCACACGAATTCCTGTGGTATTTGTTAATAAATCTATACACGAACTTGTTAAACTGTTTGGCCCGGGCGGCGACGCACTTGATTTAACATCTAAGAAAAAAGGTTTAACACTAGTAAAACCTGATATCAATGATCCGCAGATAGCAAAATATCAGCAAGAATTAGACTTAAGAACCAAACGTTCAGATCGTGCTAAACAAGGATGGAGATCACGAAAACAGCAGGACCCAAGACAAAAAGAGTTTGATTTTAACAAACAGCCAGAAAGAGAAGAGTAATGAAACTATTCGAATTCTTTAACGAAGATATTCATACATTATCAGAAAATGTAACACCAAACATCACCCAAAGCAAAAAAGAAGAAATTATCAGTGAATGGGAATGGCAAGAAAATCTCATAGAAATCGGTAATGGTATGCTAATTATTCCTGCACAAAAACAGGATGGTACAATGCATACGAGACCAGACGGGGAA
>Ga0222717_10001730_pt1 | contig 17534 bp, 6 predicted proteins | sample C33_18DmetaG_FD_165053 | JGI IMG/M metagenome (GOLD analysis project Ga0222717, IMG submission 165053) | Estuarine water microbial communities from San Francisco Bay, California, United States - C33_18D | ecosystem: Environmental > Aquatic > Marine > Unclassified | place: USA: California...
AAGTTTAGCGTTACTAGTTGAAGAGGTTATTATATTTAATATAGGTTTACCTAATTTGGTAGGAACAATATCTTTATCATTATATAAATCAGGATCAGTTGGTTTCTTAACTCCATCAAAATATGTAAAGTCTGGAAGATCTATAAATTTATCTCTGGTAGACCTAAATAATCCAAAAGGATTCCACCAAACAGTATATACTCCTAAACTACAGTCGAATTCCCCTTTATTGCCTTTTTGACTACTTATTTTAACATTAGGTTTTGATATAAAACCTATTGGTGATTTACTATTAATATCTACACTAGTTATTGTTCTAGAATTATTAATAAGTTGATAATTTACAGTAGGATCAAAATTTGATTCTTTACCATATAGATAAATATCAGGAGAACCTATATAGTATTTACCATGATGTTTGATATTAATATCAAGTAACGGTGCAAATTTATCCTGCGATCCATAAGGATGATTAGTTATTCCATTTCTATAAACAGTGTCATCATAATCATATAATTTATTGAATAAGGTGAATTCGACAGATATATCAGTTGTATTATAATTATGCGACTTGAGTTGATATATATTATCATCGGTTTTCGTAAAATCATCGTCTAAATTGATAAGATTACCTATTATTTCAATCGCAATTATACGACCTTTAATATCCATTTCAGTTACTTGAAATTTATCATTATATAATATCCCATTTTTATCGACTAAGACAATTTTAGGAAATACGTCGAGTAATAAATTCTTTAATTTATCATTAGATATAGAGGATACAATACTTCGTTTAAATACATAATTATTAACGGTATTATCTATAGAATTAGCGATATTTTCAAATGAGTCTATAAATATAGTAGGCTTATCATTTTTATCAAATGGTGGTGGAATATAATATCCTATCCCTGAATCGATAATTGTTAATATACTTGCAGATGTATCCGTATCGTCAATTTCTAATATATTTATATTATCGGTTCTAGATGTAATTGATGCATTAAATTGTCTAAATATTTTATCATTATTATCTATAAAATGTGGAATATTAACGATATAGGCATTTTCAATACATCCAATTTTATTGTTGTTATTATTACATTCTGATATAGGTTGAGTAGGATTATAACCTAAATAACCATCTATATTAAAATCTTTATATTCAGGAACCATTGCGTTAGATCTATAATATTGTTCAGGTATCTTATAAACGTCTGAGTTAAATTTACCATACAAGTCTAATAATAGTGAACTCTTACCTCTAATGAATAGATCAATAACTGGTAAATCCCATATATTTTTTTCCGGTTGAAATAATTTGGTTATATCATTATTAATTATGGTAGTTTTTTTTTGATAAATTATTAGTTCATTTAAAGCCCTAAAAGTTATACTGACATTAATATCCATATATTTTAATGCATGAATCGGAAATGGACATTCATTGAACCATACGGGTATTGGTATACTTAGATCAATTGAATCTTTAAAAAAACCTTGTTTATAGTATTTATTAGTTAATTTGTAGTCTAAGTTATTTATTTTTTTATTATAGTAAGTATTATCTGATTTATAATTATTATTTAATAAATCTCCACTTACTTGCCTAATTTTATGATCAGACAAAATTTTTAATAAATTTTCGTATTCTTCAGAACCCAGGGATATATTATAATAACTATAAAGAAATTCAGAGTCGAATTCTTGAATTATTCTACCACCCATCGAAAATTTTATATTTTTGATAATTTTAAAAGGCAAATCAGAAGTCCATCGTATATCAGTATATTTTTCAAAATCACAATATATTCTGGGTAATGTAACATTTATGTAGAAATCCTTTATTAAGTCACCATTATCAGGAAGTTTTATATTTGATATGGTTTCAGTATCGAATAATGACTTATCATTATTTGTATTATCAATATTTATATTATAAGTAATTTTTGCAAAATTACTATATTGCGAATAAACACTACGAAAATAACTAAGTTGAGGATTAACATTCAAATAAATATCCTCTTTAGCAATAGCTGTAAGTTGAAACAATCCTCCAGGCATCTTAATATATATATTTAAAATTTCTTAAATAAAAATTTTAGTTATATTTAATTAGCAAATTTAATAGCCCCTATACCATTCATATATTGTTTAACGTTATAGTATTCAAAATATATCGATATATTATATTTATAATCTTCATATTTGCTCATATCTTTTAGTTTAATTTTGAATTTTATATCTTTAAATGATGAAAAGTTACATGCTCCTTTGGCATTTGAACTATTGTTGTCCAATGAAAAACTATAAACATAAAAATCATTATCACTTGATTTATTCCAAAATTCTATTTTTTCAAGAGACTTGTATAAGTCGCCATTAATAATATATTCGCGATTTTGGTTATTTAAAATTATTTCTATACTATTGATAATATCTTTATCATACATTTTAAAATCATCATAATTATTAATTATTGGAATATCTTCATAATCTCTGAATATCCAATTACTATTAAATTTTTTAAGATATTCATATGTTAGAAATTTTTGAGAATCAAATATTAAAGAATTATCTATACTATCCCATTTATAGATTTTTGAAAAAATATCATTAGATCCGTTCAAAATTTTAACATAGTTGTTATCACCGTTTAAGTTGTATCCTGAACCAATATTATTTATATTAATTTTATCAATACCACATACAGATGTAATTAATCCACCGTCTCCTATATGTATAGTAGTATCTGCAACAGCTCCAAAACCAGCACCGTCATTAATAATATTAGGGGTAAGTTTAATATTTTTATTATTAGGTAAATTAGCTCCTTTAGTTTCTAGCCTTATTTTATGATTTTCGTAATTATAGTAATATCTTTTATTACTTTGTATTTGTTCTATAAATAGATTATATTCATATCTATCATCTATTTCTGAACCTATACTATCTATTATATAATTATTAATAGATAAACCACATGATTTATTAGACTTAGATGTGAAATTAAAGTTATATTGTAGAGAATTAGGTGTATTTATTATAGCAATATTATTTATAACCCCACCATTATATATTACTGATTCTGAATTATGGATATTTGCTGTCTTTAAAATTAATGGTTCAATGTGATTAATTGAGTTTATAAGATTTTTATTCCAATTTTCGATATAAATAGGCGTGTGAATATATTCTGTTCCATTTAAAGACTTAATAGCTCCTTCAATAATATCATAGTTTATAGAAGTTATTAATTTATTATCTGGATTGGGATCAGGATTAAAAGTAGTATCCAATATATATTTACCAGAATCATTGTATGACGCGAATATTTTAGGTCTCGATTTGTAGTTAATTCCGCCATCTTTTATTAGTATTTTAGTAATATTACCTCCTATTTTAATTATATAATTTGTTAAATAATATGCTGGGACAAATTTATCATAATTAATGTCAGTTGTATATTTGTCGACTTGATAGAAATTATAAAATTCTTGATTCATAAAAGTTCTCAACTCAGAATTTTTGATTAAGCATGGAATTTTATAATAATTATATAATTGTATTTCTGTTAATTTACCACCAATATATGGTTCAGCTTTTACAGGGACAGCAATATTTGAGTCTATAGTAAAATTAATATCCAAGCTTCCTACAGATGTTATATTGGCAAATATTACATCTCTATAAATTTCATTACTATAATGATCAATAAAATATATATCTGGACTGGTTGAATAATCTTTACCTACTGCTCTATCATTATTACTATCTAAACTTATGTTTATATTTGAGATAGTTCCCTTACCATTTTCAATATCATCATTAAATACAACATCTATTGATGCTGGCTCTGCATCATTATCAATGACACCTCTAAAGTATAATTTATGTTCGTTGTTTTGTATATCTATTATTAAAGGTTCAGATTTATTTTTATAGTATCCTATACCCTCATTAACTATAGTTATATCATTAATTAAATTAGTATTAATTACTACATGGTTATCATAATCAGAGACAAATGAATTATTTATTGAGATAATATTTTGTATATTACTAATATTATCAACAGACAGTTGATTTTTTATATCGAAAGATGTCAATTGTGATCCAAAAGTTGATACAGGTGTCAATTTTGTAAATTCATCATTGTCAATATTATATTTAAAAAGTGGAATTTTTATAGACATTTCTATTAAATCAAATATTGGAATATTAGTAACCGATTGATTATTAGTTCCATTGATATTACCTACTTCGTTTGTAAAGTAAACATATTCTCCAGGAATTAAATCAAACTGATTAGGATCTAATGGATAATAGTAGTTGGGATATCCTCCGCTCATATTTATACCAAAATCACTTGGAGAAGGAATAGGAGTAGATAAAGTAAATTTAACTTTATCATTTACTAATTCTACTGAATCTATTGTTCTTGGATTATCATATGCTTTTAATGGATTACCATGCTGCCACTCCCAATATGGTGTATATGCTATAACATTATTAAAATCACTACCAACTATAACATTTGAGGAATTAGTATATTCTATAAATAGTTCATCTAATACTGTATTTGTAATTCCAGTTGATACATTATAGCTAGGAACAATCGTATTATTGGTTAATTGTGAACTAAATTTATTATATATTTCAGATTTATCAATATAAAAATACGAGTCTATAAATGTCAAATCCCATTCAGTAGCTGTTGGTGGCCAATTAGTAAGTTCATGTCGTGAATCACCTGATACAATGAATACGTTAGTATTAATAGAGATGCTACTTTGTGGTAAATTAGGATTAATACTTTCAGTATATTTTTTAATATTGATTTTACATTCTTCAATTTCGTAATTACTATTAATACTTGTTTTTACGGATGTTTCGCCAATAACTGTAAAAGGAACAATATTTTCTGAATTATAACTATTAATAGCAGTGCTATATATATGCGGTCCTTTATCGATATCCATTAAATTTTTGAATATCATACTATTATTACCGTTGGTATCATCTAATTTAGACCCATACCCGTTACCCTTATTAACTATAATAGGAGATTCATCTAATATACCCCCCACTAAGAATACTAATTGATCTTTTTCGCCATTAGTTGGTAAATTTAAAAAATCATCATAGTTGGTCAATCGAACTCTATCATAATCAGTATTGATATTTATAAATGGTTTATTGGAAGGGTGTATATTGTCTATATTATTAGGCATTCCATTAGGATATGATACAAATCCTGGATCTTTATGCAGAGCAATACCTTTAAAATTTTTTACGGAAACATTATCATACACAGTAGAATCTCCAGCTATTCTTGAACCAAGATATAAGTTATTGTCATTTTCAAAAGGAGTTATTAGTCCATTTACAGTATTGAGATTATATTGTCTTATAATTTTAGCATCATTTATTTTAAATTTATTGTATTGTATTAGACTTCCTATAAGAAAAGATGTATTATTACTAGTTGATTTATACCCAATACCCATGTTTTTAAGATTTATATCGAAATAAATAATATTATCAATATCATTATTAATATTAAGTGTGTTATTTTGTTCTGACTTAATAACTTCAAAATTACCTAGAGAGCCACCATAGTCAATATCAATTTTGATTTTGGCACCAGAACCTCCATAATCTAAAATTCCTTCAACTACAATATCTTCATAGTCATCACGTAAATTAACATTATCATTATTTATTATAAAATATGGATTAGATTTATAATTAATAAAAATATTATCTGAACAAAATTGGTTAAACACCGCATTATTTGCTATATTTTCAAATATATTATTATAAACGTTATCTCCATAGTATTCACGATTGAATGTTAAATTCAGTTCTTTCCCATCTTTTATCTCAGTAAACTCGACAAAATCTTTGATATTATTTAAATCTCCTCCATACGATATTTCAATATTAACCTCAGCATTTGAACCGCCATAATCTAATATAGGAATTATGTCTGCGTCTCTGTCATGAATATCTGTCTCTGGTATATTTTTATGTACTGTTCTAAAATCAATCATATTGATGTCATTAGCATTAGTAATACCTATAGATGGGATATTTTTATAAGCATATCCACTATTTACTATTTCAATTTCTTTAATGCGTTTACCTATTTCAATTGAGAATATATTATCCTCAAAATTACCAAATAGTAAAAATAGTTGTTTTTTATAAACTTCAGGAGAAGATCCCATATTTACACCATTAGAATTACCTTTTGTAGGAATAGCATCTTCTATATTTAAACCAGCATGAATATTTGAATTAGAATTTATTATTTGTATTGAATCAATAAATGTATCATTAATATATAAACTAAATATATCATTATCATTAGCCAATTCATGATTATCTCCTTCGTTTCTATAAAAAAGTAATACATTTTTAGATTTTTTTGTTATAAGATCATTGTATTTCATTACTTTAGAATTAACAAATTGATATGTAACATCTTCAAAAGTAGAATTAGTATTTTCATTAAATTTATATATTTTATATGGTAATTTATCAAATTGAACTCCTGTATTCATTTCTAAAGTATATGTATTATTAACATTATCATATGTTTCACTAGGTATAAGTTTCTCTTTTTTAATTTGAAGAGATTTACCATTATAGACTATATCTTTTGATTCAGCATAATTAATATAAAATATGGCTGTATCAAATACATTATCTATAATACTATTAGGAATATGAGTTTGTGTTATATTTTGATTATTATGTATATCATAACTAATTATAAGTGAGTTATTTGAATTTGATGATAATAATATATTATCGAATGTAGGATAATTATATACATTATCTATACCATCATATTCTAATATATTATCATTATAAGTGATATTGTCATAAAATTTAATATTAAATTTACAATCGAATCCATGAATATCACCTGAAAATTGTGGTAATACGTTTGGTATCTCGATACTGGTGAAATTGAATATATTATCTACTAATTGATTATTTATATGAGATGATGTTATATACTCTTTTGGTAAAAATTTTAATTTAGGTTCAACAAATTCTCGATTTATCAAAAATGTATCTACTATAATTTTAGGATATATTTTATCAATAACAAGACCAGTGCTTATTTTAGTTTTATCAGATAATCCATACCCAAGATTACCATTAGTGCCATAGTTACCACCGTTATTATATTCTAAATTGGATATATTAAAACCTAATTCATTATTACCTGTAATATGCGTATTGATTATAGGTTTTATAATCTGATTATATCCATCATGAATATATATATTAGGTATTTGAGTAAATACACTATTTGATAATACACTTGTATCTAAAATTAGAGGTTCAATATTATCAAGATTTCCTCCAATATATAATTTAAGGTCTAATATATCAGTATTATAATTGTTACCAATATCGATAATATCTATAGAATTCACCATATTATCCTTTATATTAGCTTTAAACTGTGCGTCAACAATATTCAGATTTAATACATTGTCAATAGTATATCCATTTTTAGGAGTAGGATATAAAAATATATTAGGTCTATCTGTATAGTTATTACCATTAGTTATTATACCAATATCATCAACATTATAAGTTTTTTTTAGTTCAATATTTAATATATTATCATAATTTGACCCCTTATTCAATATATCGATTTTATAGAGTTTATCATCTTTAATAGACATTTCTAGTTCAATATTATCAGAATTGTTATTATTAGTAGTAACTATGTATTTAGGGACACTCTTATAATTTCCAGGTTGATTTATAATTGCGTGTTGTAAATTATATTTTATATTGGTTTCTAATCCAGTTGCTAATATATTATCGATACCATCTAACGCGATAAGTGCTGGTTTTGTAAAATAATCACCCGATTTTTCAACTAATATATTTTCTATTAAATTATTATCACTATATAAATTAGTATTTAATAGGTAGTTACTAATGATTGACTGTTCATTAGAATACTCTATATCAGTAAAAGCTCCTAAGTATTTAAATAAATTATCATCTTTATTCAGAGATTCATTTTTAGCATAATTTAATATTTGATTTTGAAGCATTTGTGGAACATTGTTAATGGTGTCTAAATTGGTAAAATTCATCCATTCATTTCTAAGATGAACATCATTTCTTTGTGCCAGTATGATAAAGTTTTTAACTGGATGATATAATTCAGCTGATAAATTATTCAATCCTGTTAAATCATAAAATTCTACATGGTCATTAAAGGTTTCTAAATTTTCAATACTGAGACCAGCAAATAACTTTCGTTCTTTATCGTCAACAAATATATAATTAGCATTAAGTCTAGGTTTCATAGTTTGAAAATTAAATTCGTTATAGTTTTCAAATTTACTAGTAAATCTTGAAAAATTACCTTGATCTATCACTCGTTTTTTTACATCAAAATCGCGTTGTGGTTTTGTGGATTTTAAATCATAATTCCAGTATTCTCTTAAAGATGGACATGGATTTATTAAGTTTATTGTATCTTTTGAAACAATATTATATAAATTTTTAATAGATTTGATAGATATTTCAATAAATACCTCAGTTTTACTAAGAGATATAAGAGGTAGGTTATTATTATTTTTAAAACAGGAGAATAGCAGAGGAATATTAAGTTGATATTTATCTATTGAAGGAGATGTATTATAGTTTTTATTCGGATATATAACATTATCTGTATTATTACTTGAAATGTGTGAACTTTTACTATATCTTTTATAAAATTTATCATTATATGGGTTATTAAGTTCTGAAATATTACCAGTTATTTTATTAAAATATTTTTTAGTATTTGTATCATTGTAAAGCTCATTATATAAATATAGATACTTACCATCTATTTCTTCTATTAGACTTGAATTATGATATAGTCTGGCATAATTAAGAATAGCGCATCCAAGGTTATCAACCCACTTAAACTCTTCAGTGTCTGAAAAAATTTCAGGAAGATCAATAGTTAAATAAATATAGTTTATAAGATCCGCATATCTATGTATTTTAAATCTATATATAGTATCATTATCTATAGAAGGTATAATTTTATCTTCACAATCTAGCTCAATAGACTGCATTGAAAAATTAGTATACCTGGTAAAACACATTTTCCAAAAACTAATACTAGGATTACTAGATAAAATATCAGAATTTTGGCCTTTAAAAGTTAGTATAATTCTACCGGCTGTCATTTGTTATTATATTTAATTAAATTTTTAAATAGTATTTAATTGAATATATTGAATAAATAAGTAAATATATTATGACATGAAAATATTTCAACCTTAGTATTAACATCGTTATTAAAAATTGTAAACAACCAAAATCTAGGTATGTATAAAATATTATAGGCATGTAATATAATTTCTATATTAGCAACATTAGAGTAGTTCTTTTTGTCTAACGTATATTCATGAACATTACTGTTGTTTGATGAATATTTAAAAAATTCTAAATATTTCGGATTAGTTAACTCAATTTTTATGTCGTTACTAGGACGTATAAGGAGTAATTCCGAAGAATGTCTATAATATTTATCACTTGGTATAATGTTCATATAATCTCTATTGACTGATAACTGTGAAAATAATTTATAAGTATCGATATTGTATTTAAATGTATCATCTTCTATAAATGTTATGATAATAGGATTAAGTTGATTGTATAATTCATCACCATGTATATATTCCAGTTCCTGTTGTTCTATTTCATATGATTCACTATGTTGTTTATATTTTCTAAAGTGAAATATTAATAAAATAATTAGTAAAATAGTTACTATTTTTATCACGTTAAAACTCATTTATAATATAAATACATTTAATTTTAAAGATTTTAACATAATATTCATATAAAGTTATTTCGACTTTAATTATTATAAAATGTCTCAAGTAACAACCGAAAGAAAATTAGCAAGTGTTAAATGGTTTAACCATAAAGCTGGATACGGATTCCTAACAGATTTGGATTCTGGAAGTGATGTATTTGTTCATCACAATGGTATTAAAACTGATGATAATGTTTATAAGACATTAACTACTGGAGAGTATGTAGAATTTTCTACTACTCAAGATAAAACAGGAAAAACTTTAGCTGTTGAAGTAACCGGTGTTAGAGGTGGAAAACTTCTATGCGAACACCCTAAACCTGTCAGAAATGTCAACAAAGTTGGAGGTTCTAGACCAAGAGGCAATAGACAACGAAGTCATACAGGCTCCGATGTCGGAGTTGAAGCTTCTAATTAAATAAAATACTATTAAATATACTTAAATATATTTGATATTATATCTAATTATAAAGATGTCTGACTGCGAATCATTCAATATTTGGACTGATATTGTCACACCACTGGTTATTAGTCCTATATTACTTATAGCTAAGATTATGTGGGATAAGTATACAAAGAAAAGAGACAATAGTCTGCTTTTAAAAAATAATTCAAAATTGGATAAAATATCCACAAAACTCAAAGATTTCTATTGGCCATTATATATATTATTATTAAGAGATTATGATATTTGGTCACAATTCACTATATTCGAAGAACATTTTTACGATTTTGTAGAAAGTGATACTGAATCGGATATTAGTGATACAGAAAATGATATTATTCGCTGTTCATACAAAGATCTTCGTAAGAAAAATGGAGAATCGTACCAATATAAATGTAATAATCCAGTTCATAAAAATGCTAATTCTAGAGGTCCTCTATTTTGTCTGAGACATGTTAATAAGTCCTCAGTTCAAAATATAGAGATAACTACATATAATAATGATTCTAAGAAATCTAAATTAATACCTATAAATAGTTCTGATCAAATAGAAGTTGATTTTAGTAATATAGATCTAGAATCTGGTGAAAATAAGGTAAATATTGAAAAACACTTAGATGATGAGTATGGTGGGAATTTCAGTGGAAATCAAATTGGTGAAATTGACGGACTTAATAATACTAATTTCGCAGATAAAATTGAAATTGATAGTACAATGCATGATAATTTAACAAAAATAATGTTAGACAATCATGATAAAATTTATGATATTATAATAAAACATATCTCGAAAGGTGAACCAAATGGTTCAATTGGTAAGCAATTAATTCGATATATGAAATTTATTACTGTTATCAAGAGCGTTGTTACAGATGATAATCATATTGACCCTACTAGATTTAACGCTCCTTATCCTAAAAAATTATTACCTCTTGTTGAAAAAAAAGTATTTAAATTACAAAAAGAATATAATAATTTAATCGATACATTCTACGATATGTAATTCAATTTTTGAAGACTTTATATTAATATAGTATTTACCTATATTTTTATAATTTAATACCTTTGTGTTCATTTTAGGTGTTAATTCATTGGTATTATATTGTCTATAACTATTACAATATTCACATTGTAGTATTACACAATCTTCAATATCATTGTAAAAACTTACATTATTTTTCATAGTGCAGTTTTTACACCTAAACGTATGTTCATTGTCTTTCTTATTTGTGTTTTTTAGTTCATATAATAAGTATTCCAGGTCTTCTTTTTTTTTAATAATATTTAAATCAAAATTAATACAATAGACTTTTAATGAATTAATAAATTTAATATAGACACTAGCAAACTTATTATATGTATTTTTGTATAGTTGGCTATTTATCACATGGCTGTGATTATACAAATACATATAATAATATTACTAATAGTTATTTACTTAAATATTTTTAATTTTATACTTTAATTAATTGTTTTTTAAGTTTACCAACGTTATTTAAATAAATTTCTGTAGTATCATTTTTAATTAATTTAGGTTGAACTAAGTCAGTATTACTATTGATATTTGGTAAAATATAATGTCGGTTTTTAACAATTCCTCCAACACTATTCGTATTTATGGGACTTTTTTCAAAAGTAACATTTATATTATTTCTAATCTGAGGATGTGAATATTTCATAAATTCTATAAATACAGTCCCAAAAGTCTGTGTATTAGTTTCTAATTTTAAACCATATATAGGCTTTTCATCTTTTAAACCAATGTGTTCACTGATATCAGCGTTCATCTTGAAACTATTATTTTTAATTGGATTAAATCTTGATGGGAAATAATGAAGTTCATTATTATAGATATCATATATTCTGAATTTATTTAGGTCAAATATAAATTCATGTTTACCATTTTTAATAAAAAATCTTTTAATAAAACATGCATTCATATCTAACTGTAAATTATTTTTAAATAACCACTCCGCTACTGATACTTTCGATTTCAAATTATTTGCTTTTGCTATTTTATTAACAATATAATTATTTAGATAATTGAGTTCTTCACCTTCTAAGATATAAGTTTCAAAATTTATTATAAATCGATTATGTTCATTCTCAGCCCTATTGTCTATATAACAATAATAGTTGTTTGAGGGAGGAATTTTATACTTTAATCCTTGAAGATTACAAATATAGGGATCACCACCTACTCCTGTAGAAGGTATAACAGTTATATCATTTCTTAACAATAAATATCTACTGCCTAATCCTATGTATTTAAATTGAATCTTATTTATTACAGTTTTTTCTCCTAGAAATAATTCTCGATTATTTATTATAAAATTGTCTTTATATTCTCTAAAAGTATAATCTACATATTCTAATTTTACTGAAACTTCTGGATTATTAATAGTGCTTGTAAACATAACAAGTGTATCAGATTTTATTAGAGATTTTATGTCATTAATACATACGAAATTAGGAGATTGAAGGACTGGGATGATGTATATATTTTTAATTTCAACAGGATTCTTTAAAAATACGCGCGCATTACTTATTAAAAATTGAATTTCATCTGAATTAGTTATATGGATCGGCGGTATACATTCCCCTAAACTGTTAGCTAATTCATTATAAATGTCATTAAGTGTGTTATATCCTCTGTCTAATGTATCAGATGTAATATCTTCTATAGGCATTAATGTTGAAAAAAAACTAGATACGTCGGTTATTAAATCTATCATATCTGCTATTTTTACAACCATTAAACTGTCATCATTAGACAACACTATTAAACTTAACCCATTACCAATATCTACAACATCATTTTTAGAATTTGAAAAAGATAATTCATTACCATTAAATAATATATTAGATATATTTTGAGATTTTCTTAGCAATAATATAGGTGTATCTTCTTGAGTAAAATTATTAATGATACACGTATCATCTACAAGTGCTATTTTATAATTATTATAACTGTTATTATCTATAACAATTGTATCATTTTTACTTTGAAGTGTATTCATAGGAACTGCTAATTCATTATTTAGATAATATGTAAATTTATTTAATCCAGGTTTAGGGGTAAGATTTTTATACACATTATAACTACTATATATATCGTTACTTATACCTTGTAATCTGATAGGTTCTTGTAAAAATGTTAAAAACAAATGATTAAGTAAGCCTAATGAATCAATTTGATTTGGTTCTGTATGAGTATTAATTTTAACTTTTAGTGTAATATTATCAAAGTAACCAATTTCATCTGCTAATGTTAATGGTATGGTTTTATATAAGAATTCCATACTAGTGTCTTGTAAAGATACTATTTGAGTTTCATCTAAAATTGGTATATCATTATTTAAAAAATTACTACTCAATATTACATTACCATATACATCATATTGGGGATTTCCGCGAATTACCACAAACATTTTCAATTCTTTTAAACTATATTTATAAATTGAGTCTAACTTAATTGATAAATGAATATTTTCTGTATCGTTGATATCGTTAATAATCTCATATGTTTGTTCCGAAATAGGTAGTTTATTTATATTTAATCCATCATAATATGTGATTGAAGTCATATCAAGTCTAACACTACTGTATATCGGTTGCTGAATATGAGAAGATAAAGGTTCAATATCTCCTATATCTAACACGTTAATACTACTATATGAACCAGTTCCATTAGGATATATAAACCCAGATTCAAACATATTGTGATGATTTACAGTCTCATCTATAGGATATGTTACATTATTAGGTTCAAATATGAACGTTAATCCAGGATCATCATTTTCCGGTGTATGATTAGAATTTACAAATCTATAAAATGATGATAAATTATTAATATCTGACGGGAAAATTGAAATATTTCCATTATCATCTTCGTAAGATAATGATAATCTTAAATTTAGATAATTACTACTTTTTACAAGATTAACAATATCTAAATTACTAGGAAATCTAACTATTTCATCATCTTCATTAGTATAATAGGCTATGTGTATTTTAAGAGTAGGATTAGGCACAACAATATCTCCTACATTATCATTAACTACAACTTGTAAACCTAATTCTGTTAGTTTGGTTTTATTTATGAATAGATATTCTCCAGATTCTTCTAATAAATATTCATCTATATTATTAAAATTAATTGTAATACTATTTGTATTTAATGACTGAATTGTATACAGATATGTCGCATCAGATCTATATATTGGATTATAATCTTCTAGACCTTTATATTTCTGTAATTGGTCATGTGGGATTTCTATATTTGCGTTAAATAAATGTAGATAAGATATGCTATTTGAAGGATTAAATTTAAAAAACACAAAATTATGAGAATTAGGATGTTGATTATATTGTTCAGATTTTAAAATTTTAGGTATTCTAGAGTTATAAGAAAATTGTGCATAATCATTAATCTTTACAGATGTAAAAAAATTATAAAAATTATTATTTAAAAAATCTATGTTCAAACTAGATATTCCTAAAAAGGGGTTTTGATTCTCTATGTTACTTTGACTTGAAATTTGTTGTTCTGAACTGTTATCTAATAATAATTTATATGGAAATAAGTTTTCACCGTCCATTATTATATTTCCCATAGGCGAATATTCTATTTTAAAATTAAGATCAAGAAATAAATAATTATAACCAGATATTAGCTGAATATCACTAGATAATACATTAATTTTATTATAAATGCTATGGTAACCTTTATAGTCACTTCCATTTACTACCGTTTGGTATACAGGTTTACCATCAATTCCTAGTTCATTTGCTCTATTTGTAATATCAAAATATACTCTTTCAGTTCTGTTATAATCAACAATATTATATTTTAACTGTGAACAGTTTTTATCAAAAACCAAAAGACCATCACCTCCCATACTACCATGATAAAAACATTCTATACTCATTTTTAAGATAATAGGTTCCTCAAAATAAGATACATTCATCTTTATATCACCATAGTAATAGTCATAATTTATACCATCTATATTTTTAATTAATATAGATAGGGCAGTTTGTGAATTCACCTCCATATTTTCAGTATATGTATCTGATGTTACAAATCCAGAATTAAAGTTGTCGTCGTTATTATTCTTAAAATCGGCAGGAATTTGTATATAAATACTACTATTGTCTGTTAATATCTGAAAATTAGAGTTTAAATTAATATAGAAATACATGTTATCATTTTCAATAAACTGCTTTTTAAAGATATATGTTCTATTTCTCATAAATCTATAGACTTGAACTTCTGGATTACTATTCGACATATATATTGATTGCCCATTAACATTGAATTTATATAAATTATCTATAGTTCCTGGTGGGAAATTTCCAGGGTCTAATCTTCTAGTTACATTTATAACAATAGGTAATGTGTCATCTACTATATACGATACAAATGGAAAATCTTTATTTATTATCCTCATAGGATGATTAATAGATATGTCTGTCAGTCTATACGGACCGGAATTAATACCATAAACAGTGTTATTTTTGTCTGTTTCGCCATTTAAGGTATAATTACCATTGATAATGTTAACTTTAGAGTTTCTTTTCAGACATTTTACATCATTGTCATTTGATACATTATTTTCATTATATCCTAGTTCTATACCATAGATTTTTGTATGTGATGAATCTTCTAATGAATCTAAAGGTGGTATTAGAATAAGTGAGGTTTCTAAGGTTTTAATCAGTTGGTCACCTATAGCATCTTCACCTACTTTAAATATCTCATAAAAAATCTTTACATAACTATTAATAAAATCACTCATATTTGAATTATTCTGTGTTAGTTGTTCACTGGCATCATCTCTAAGTTTTGTAAGTATATCTCTAAATTCACCAGGTTCAGGAAATCTATTTAAATATATTTCTCCCTGATAATCCTCTGGATTAGTTATTATATTAGTTAAATTCCTTATTTCTAAATCGATGGGATTATTATAATCACCAGTTTTATATTCAAATGCTACCTTTACATTATAGTAATATTTACTTGATTCTAAAAAAATTATAGTAGGAAGTGTATAATCATTTATTTCGGACATTCTTAATATTTCAACATGATTAGTATTACCATTATAAGCATAGTATATATTTTCATCAGGATTATATGTATTAGAATTTTCAAGTGAGGATTTAAAAGTTCCATATTGATTATTCCATTCATTAAGATCAATTATCTGAACTGTATTATCGGGATTAAGTTTATGAATAAATACTGGTTGATTATCTTGTAATGAATTAAATTCAGTATTTATTTGTGTAACTATTGGATTTTGCGAATCTTGTATTTCAATTGAAAGGTTATCCATTTATTTACTATATACTTGTATAAAATTAAAAATTTGATACTTTATATTTTAAAATTAAATTCTTTTAACTGTGATTATCTAATCAATGAATTCTAATACTAACAATCAATCATCTTTACAATTGAATGAACAAAAATTAGAAAATATAGTTGATTCTGAATTAATGGCTAAATTTATAACTCATGATATTTTTAAAGAAAACAATTATGGTGAATTTTATGACCAGCTTAATCCTAATAATACTGTATTGAATCTATTGAATAATAGAGAAGCTAATATAGGTATTGAAACACTTCTTAAAGAAATTAACACAAATGGAACCATTTCTCCACAAGGGGATATGCTAAATACACCGTCAAAAATTAAGATTAAACTCAAACCTCATCAAAAGAGAACTTTGTATGAAATGACTATCAGAGAAAATGGTAAATATAGATTTAGCGATGGTTGTAATATCAACTTTCTATGTGATAATGTGGGAAGTGGTAAATCTCTGTGCGTATTATCTCTCATTGCTAACTCACCATTATCTGATTTCGCTCCTCAAACTTATTACGATGATAGTACTAAAGTTGGTAATGGTAATAGCAATTCAACATATAGTAACTATAGTAGCTATAATTATCAAAAAGATTTTCATCTTGGAAATGGTTATAAAATAAATAATGGTCTATGTGCGGCAGATGATGCTATTGAATTGAAAACCAATTTAATCATCATCCCACATAATGTATTCAATCAATGGATGGGATATATTAAAACTCAGACACATCTTAGTGTATTTGGTATTGCTGGTAAGAAGGATTATACACGAATGTGTAAGACTAAAGATAGTATATTGAATGTATGTAATAGTAATCAAATTCTACTTGTTAAATCA
>Ga0222717_10001735_pt1 | contig 17505 bp, 14 predicted proteins | sample C33_18DmetaG_FD_165053 | JGI IMG/M metagenome (GOLD analysis project Ga0222717, IMG submission 165053) | Estuarine water microbial communities from San Francisco Bay, California, United States - C33_18D | ecosystem: Environmental > Aquatic > Marine > Unclassified | place: USA: California...
CTTAGCCCTTAGCCCTTAGCCCTGAGCCCTGAGCCCTGAGCCCTGAGCCCTTTCGCTGCCTTAAGGGCAACGCGGAATCTGAACCGCGCTAAGTGAATTCGTCTTTTGTTACGTTTTGGCATTTCTGTGTAGGCTTAATGTTGTTTACTTAACATAACCAGAATCCTTAAACAAGCCTTAAGATTGGCTCCGTTTTGACCAGCCAACTCAGCCTGTCTAAGCAACTCTCTCGAAGCCAGATTTTGAACGTGCCTTCTTTCGGGCAGCAGTGATTCAAACCAAACCGAGTAGTTCAAACAAAAAACCGGGCAAAGGATTGCTCCTTTGCCCGGCTCGATTGAGGGAAATACCAAGCTCATTATTGGAGAATCCCCCTGTCTTCAGACCTATGCTTGCGGACGACATCCATTCCCATCGGGCTCATCCTTCCGAAGACGTGCTCGACTCTTACTCGGATTCTGCTGCGTATGTGTTTGTTGCCTTCTCTTCCTTGTCAGGGGCGGCCTTGCCTTCCTTTAAAGCGGTCATCATTCAGGTGAATTGATGGCCTTTGTCGCGCGTTCTTCGTCCGCCTGAGGCAGGCCTGCCTTGAGGGCTCTCTTCAAAAGAGCGATTCCTTGCTTGGAGGGCCCAAGTTCAATCTGAGACATTCCGAGGAAGTAGAGGCCTTGGGCGTCTAGGGCACCCTTCCGATCGAGATCCTGCAAGAGGGTCGCTGTATACCCGAAATCTTCTTGGCGAAAGCTGATCTCGGCCAGAATCATTGCGAGGCCCCTATCGTCTGGCAAAGCCCCCCTAGCTTTGACTGCCAAATCCTGGGCTTCCTCCAATTTGGTTGGGTCAGTGACGTAGAGTGAGGCCAGGGCTTTCTGTGCGGGAGCAAATTTTGGATGACGTCCTAGAAGGTCAAGATAGATCGATTCGGCCTTCTTCCCTTCACCCTGCTCTCGCTCGATCCCGGCGAGCACCATCCGTGCTGCGAGATGGTTAGGATCTGTTAGGATCGAGCTCTTGACTCGAGGCTCGAAGGGAGCGTAAGGCCCGTCGCCATCTATCAGCTCAAGCAAGTCCATGTACTCTTGGGCTTGGCTCACCACTTCAACACTCGCTTTTCCCGACTTGGAAACGCTGGTCATCGCCCCAAGCGCCTCGCCGACTTTCCCAAGAGAATAAGCCACAGTGGCAAACTTGTATAAGCCCTCAGGCCCCAGGGCGGAATTTCGCGCACTTTGCCACAGAAGATCGTAGGCGCGTTCGAAGTGTTCTAAGGCATACTCGATCATTCCGAGAATACTAGCCACTTTAAAATCATTGGGTGCCACAGCTCTGGCCTTCTCGGCAAATTCCCTTGCCTTTACCAGATCTTCCATAGGACCGGCATAGAGTTCGCTAAGCTTGATCAAGGCCGTCAGCAGTTGCGGATTCGCTTCAAGCGCCTGTTGACACGCGACGATGGCGTCTTGGAACTGGCCTCCCTCCTCGTACAATTGGCCCAATGCCATGAGGATCACGGGGTCTTTGGGCCGCTCCAAGCGTAGAGCCTCTAAATCCTCAAGACTTCTTTTTGCACCTCCAATCAACGCTAAATGCGCCTTCGCTTGATCAAGCTCCGGGAAGGGTGTCTCAGTGGCCAGCACTTTCTCAAAAGCAGTCCTTGCCTCGTCGACCTCGCCCATGGCGTAGCTTACCATACCCAGGTGGAACTGGATTTGGAACTGGATTTCGCCGTTGTCCGGGATTTTCGTAGCAGCTTCGCGCAGCAAAGCCAAAGATCGCCGATCATCGCCTCGCTTGTGTAATATCCAACCCAGTGTATCAGCAACGGCGCCATTATCTGGGTGTTGGTTCCGCGCTTGTTGAGCTAACTCATAGGCCTTGTCCGGGTCCTTTTCTTCCTCGGAGTAGAGCCAAGCAAGGTTGTTCAGAGCAACAATCGAGTTCGGTGAAAGTGTTAAGATTTTTTCGTACGTTTTCTTAGCCTTTTCTGACTCACCGTTCTTCTGGTAAATCTGCCCTAAGCTGATCAATGCGCCTAAATTGTCTGAGTTATTCGTGACAAACGCTTCCAAGCTGGCAAGCGCTTGAGGCAATCGATTAGAATCCACATACACATTCGCCAAGAGCGAGTGAGCATAGAGGAAATTCGGGTCCAGTTGGATTGCCTCTTTCAACTCTTTCTCAGCATTTTCCCAATCTTCCTGCACCGCATGGACCCGCCCTATCATGAAACGCATCGCCGCAGATTCGGAGGTCCGATCGAGCTGTTCCCTGAGCCGATTGAGCGCAGGGCCGAATCGTTCCTCGGCGAGGTCCAATTCGGCCAGCTGGATCACTGGCGAGCCATTCTCCGGTGAGAGGGACTGTGCTTTCTCAAAAGCTTCGCGAGCCTCGTTGCTCTTCGCTTGCTGCTTCAGAATCATCCCCCGAAACAAGTGGGTATTAAAGCTCTCCGCGTTGGCTTCAATCTGGCCGTCGAGAATATTGAGGGCAGCATCAAGACGCCCCGAGGATCGGTAGGCCTCCGCAAGGATAAATTGTAGTTGCGACAAGCCAGGAGATTTCCGCAACTCGTTCTCCATCGACGTCACGACAGGCTCAGGGTTTCCCGCGCGCAAATCGAGTTGGGCAAGGAGAATAATCGCCTCACGATAATCTGGCTGAAGGCCTATCGCCCGATTCAGTGCTGCCCGGGCTTGGCTCGGGGTAGCGTTCCAAAGATAGGCTTTGGCCAAGTAGAACTCGGTGACTGGACTTTTCGGATAAAGTTCTCTCAATCGCTTCAATTCATCCAGCGCCTCCTCGGGCTCTCCGTCAGTCATCTGAATCTGTGCCTTCAGAAGACGTCCAAAGATGTAGCCCGGATCTCGCCTGAAGATGTTCTCCAGATGTTCAGACGCCTCGCTAAAACGCTGTTCCTTCACGGCCAATTGGGCAAACAACATCCACCCAGGAATATAGTCCGACACTTCTGCTGTGAACTTCTCAAGAGCTTCCCGGGCGTTTCCCAGCTCTCCCATTTGAAGTTCGAACTCCGCGTATCTAAGCCGCTCTGCAGATCGGGGAGGTGCCAAAGCTGAGCCTGCGGCGAACGCTTCTCTAGCCTTGTCGAACTGGCTCTTCGCAAGGTGGACATTTCCCATGGCGAGAAGCGCCCGAGCCGATTTCGGATCGGATTGAACAGCATCATTGATCGACCTCTCGCCCGCATCCTGATCCTGTTTCTTGAATGAAAGACTCGCAAGCGCAAGATGCATCAACGCGGGCTCCGGACCGCCTTCCATCGACTTTCGAATTTGCTGCTCTGCGTCAAGTATTTCCTCTTCCGTTCGGGAGGTATTGGCCAACACCAGGAACGCTTCGCCTCTTTCTGGTGAGCGTAATAGAACCTCCGCCGCTTCTTTCCTGGCCTCATCGAACAGGCCGATCAAATCAAGAGTCTGGCTAAGCAATACTCGAACCTCAATCGCCTCAGGATTGAGTTCTGCGGCTTTGTTTAGATAGGGGAATGCCTGGGTGGGTGACCCCATCCTAAACCAAATGATGCCAATCTGCCCGATAGCATGCGCATGTTGTGGAACCTCTTTAAGCAGATTCCGGTATTCGATCATGGCAGCGTCGTAGTCACCAGAGCTAAAATAACCATCTGCTTTCTTCTGGATCCGTTCGTTCCCAGCCTCTTTAGAACAGCCGATGAGAACTGAAACCAACAGAGCGAGAGGAATCGCAATGAGTGGAGACGAAATTGAGGGTGATATCATTCTAAATGCTATGATGAAAGTTGGTTGGGCATCTTTGGATTCAGACTTGCTCGTTCGGTTTTTTCTAGTTCTTGTCCTTGCTACGAACCTCTTGGAATGTCTAGGCGATCCATAAGCTCGTAAAACGTTGGCCTACTAATTCCAAGCTCTGCCGCAGCAGCCGTAATCGTTCCAGCATGACTTCTGAGAGCTTTTTGCACCATCTCTCGTTCCAGTTTCTCCCGGGCAACCTTCAAGGTGACCTTTGTCTGCTCTTCTTCCATCTTTAGTTCCAAATCGTCACCGCCGATCCTCTTGCCCTCGGCCATAATCACGGCCCGTTGAACGCGGTTCTTGAGTTCGCGCACGTTCCCCGGCCATGGGTGGCGAATGATCGCTCGGATCGCTTCCTTAGCGAACGACAAGGTTTTCTTTCCACTCTCTTCCGCGAATTGTTGGAGGAAAGTCTGCGCCAAGACACTGACATCGTTGCCTCTCTCGCGGAGTGGAGGGAGTCGGAGAACGACCACGGCTAGCCGATAGTAGAGATCTTCACGAAAGGATCCCTGGCTCACCGCCTCCTCCAAGTTTGCGTTTGTAGCAGCCACTACCCGCGCATCAATCTTCAGTTCCGTCCTACCGCCAACTCGCTGAAGGCGTTTCTCTTGAAGGAATCGAAGCAATTTGACCTGCACCGAAAGTGGCAACTCTCCGATCTCGTCAAGGAATAGAGTGCCTCCCTCAGCGCCTTCAATCAACCCTTTACGCTGCGAATCAGCATTCGTGAACGTCCCCTTCTCGTGACCAAAGAGTTCACTTTCTATTAGATTTTCGGGAATGGCATTACAATTGATTGCTACGAAGGGCCCATCGGATAAGGAGCTTTGCCTGTGAATGGCATTTGCCACCATTTCCTTACCAGTTCCGCTCTCCCCCAGAATGAGCACTGGAGCATCCGACTTTGCCACCTTACGAATCATCTTAAATTGCCCATGCATCTCCGGGCTGCCAGCAATCATCCCCTCAAAGACCTTGGCGGACGAATCTTCCCGGAGTTCCTGAACTTCATTCTCCAGCTCAGACACGTAGAAACATCGCCGTAGAACCAGCTTCAACTCATCCATGTCCACCGGTTTTGAAATGAAATCATAGGCACCCATGCCGATGGCCCTAATCGCATTCTCCCTCTCTCCCTGGCCTGAAATGATAATGATCTTTGCCGAATCATCCGCCTCTGACATTTCAGATAGCGCCGCCAAGCCCTCCGTGGGATCATTAATACTGGGCGGCAACCCGAGATCCAACAGCGTGACAACAGGCTTGCTCGACAGAAACATCTCAAGGGCCTGACTCCGGTCTCCCGCAGTCACAATCTCGTAATCTTTCGCCAAGGCCCACTTCATTTGGGTGCGAATTTCCTCGTCATCATCGACGATTAGCAAAGTTGGCTTGGTCTCCTTCATTTTGAATTGAATCAACCGTTTTGAATGGGAGATTCTAGGCTGCTGGTCGTTTGGTGCGCAGATCCGCACTCCCCGCTAGCCGACCTTCCATCAATATTCGGACTGGATTTTAACCTAGCGTGCTTCGCGTATTTTGCGAAAGGAATGCTCACCTTGAATGTTGTCCCCTTCCCCAACTCACTCACGACACGAATTCGGCCACCGTGAGCCTCAACAATGGCTTTTGACTGAAACATCCCAATACCAAGGCCTTGCTTTTTCGTTGATTGGAACGGACGGAAAAGGGCTTTTTCAAGGAATTCAGGACTCATCCCACAGCCATCATCCTCAACAGAGAGAATCACGCGATCATCCGACTGAGCCGTTTCCACCGAGACTCGACACTCGCTGCTCGCATACGCAGCTTCGCTGGCATTAAGAACCAGGTTGGTGACCACACTTTGAAATTGCTCACGATCCACAAGTACCTTTGGGAGCGATTGAAAATTCTTGCTCACCGTCATCTCAAGCTTTTCGAGCACCTCAGAAACAAGTTGGTTGATGTCCGTTTCGGCAAGATCTGGCACTAAACTTGAGCGCAAGGTGCTCAGTCGCGTGATCAGCAGATTGATGCGCTCGACCGTACTCCCGATAGTCCGCAGAGCATCTTTACGAAACTCAGGATCATCAAAGTGCTCTGGCATATTGCTCAAAGTCAAGTTGAGGCGAGAAGCCAAGTTCTTCATGTCGTGAACAAAGAACGTTGACATGGTCTGGAAGGCCGTCAGTTCTCTTGCCCCTATTAATTCCTGAGTGAGCTCGAGATTCAGCAAGGCGCATGCGGCTTGGCCTCCTAGGCAGCCTAGCAAGTCCAATTCTTCCTGAGTGTAACGAATCCCATCCACACGATCAGCGAGAATCGCAATCCCCAACAACTGGTCTTGTGCCTTCAAGGGAACACAAAAACGGTGACCGCCGTGAGGAAACTGAATCGGAGTAGCCTTTTTTAGGGCTTCCGTCCAATCTTCTTCAATCAGGTCCAGATTAAATGGAGCAACGTGACACTGGAGCCCATCGACAACGAAAAGCTCATCGTTCGACATTGAATTCACCCCAAGTGGGATTGTTTCACAGGTCGAAGCAGCGACGTCCAGCCGGTTCTCTCGCTCATTTACCAAAAACATGGTCACCGACAAGGCGTTGAACGTCTTTGAAATCAATTTCCCCGCCGCCATGCATAGTTCCCCTCGGGTTAAAACCTGTGATGTCTGTAGGGTGAATTCCTCCCAAATCAATCGATAATCGTGCTCAGGCCGTCTGAAATGCCGACTTACGAAGCTCCGCACAGCTGAGCGGGCCCGATCCGAAAGAAGAAGCAGGCTTAGACCCACGACTCCAAGGAGTACCACAAACGCCTGTGCCTGAAACGACTCGACGCCTCCAAGAAAAGTGACAATTTGAGCGATTACACCAACTACCAAAAGATAACCACCTGCCAAAATTACGGTGACCGAATTCTGAAGGACCTCTCGCGAGGGATAAAGGTCGAGTTCCTGAGAGCCACTCCGCACGAGGCCAATCCCGATTACTCCGCAAGCCACAAGTAGCGCCCAGGCATCAATGACCGCTAGAGAGGAATGGTAACCGTGGAACAGGATTGCCTGAGAATGCGTGTAAATCCTAGCCCCAAAGAGAACAACAAACCCTACCATCACAAATTTGATCTTCCAACGCATCGTCCCCACTGCCGATCGGAAGGTCTTCTCAAAGTTCACAAGAATCGCAATGCTACCAATTAGCAAAAATACATTCAACAGGTATACCCCCTCCCCAAACGAGATCCACCCGTCCTGCCCTGGAGCCGAGCCGAGCCCACGGAGATAATGCGAAGAAACACCAACTGCCAATCCAACGGGGGCGATCACAGTCCCAGCGAGGGCCCACTTCCTTTGCGAAAGAAAATCACTAAAGTTTCCTCGGGCATAAATCAAACTGAACGCTAACCAGATGCCCGGAACAAACGATTTCGCAATTAAGGAGGCGATCAACCATTTCACAGAATTTTCCGGGGAAGAAACCTGTAAGCTGAGGCCACCCACCGCGCTTTCCAGACCAAGAACAATCATGCCCGCAAGAAACAGCCAACTGGCGAAAGACCGATGTTTCTGAATCAGAACGGCCAAGCCCAAGGCGACCGCGCAGAGCGCTGCGGCATATGCTGGAAGCGAATTCATCATTCGTTTACGTTGCCATCAAGGAGACCCTTGACCATCCCGGATGCGAGATTCAAATAGAAGTCTATTTCTTGTATCAATGATACCCTCTCGCTCCGAAATGAGTGAAAAAGCTAAACATTTCCAGCCCAATCCCGTTGACTTAAGGGATTTCAACACCGCGGCAAGGTGCCGCAGTTGACTCGAGCGATCCTGCTCTCGCTCATACCGGCCTTTCCCATGAGTTTTCGGGCGACCTTGCTTCCGCATGGACTCCCACGAACACGGTGACAGACACGGTTGGCCGGTCACAGTTGGTCCAAGAGCCAGGTCCAGCGCCTCCATGACGAGTTCACGACGGCTGTGATCGGCGAGCGATAGCATTCTCTGAAACGGCTCGCGCCTCTCTCCTACGAAGCCACCAAGCCAAGCCAAAGAGCGGCACTAACGAAATCGCAAAGAAAAATGGCCCTCCCCTGTGATGGATCATGCTATCGATCATTTCCGGGCCAACGTGCACGCAAAGCAACCCAATGACTAAGATCCGAAAACCGTTGCGAAGAATTCCCAAAGGGATCACCAAGGCCACAAGCAAGACGCGGTGCCATGGTGATCGAAGAAATAGATACGATGCTAGTAGGCTGGTGATGAATAGAACCCAGCTGGAACGAATCCCGCTGCACTCCTGCGCTACCTGGAGGACGATCCCCGGTATCTGAAAAACCGTTCCATCTCGATAGACAGGCGTACCCGAAATACTGAAAAATAAATGCGTCACCTCCGCCGACCCAAGCACTAGCCAGTTTTCTGCCCAGTGCACGGCTCCGTCCGGAAGAGGAACCAGAAAGATCAAAAAGCCAGCGGGAAAGGCGGCTTTTCCCATCCAACCTTTTCCAAGAAAAAGAAATCCGCCGCTCCACAAAAAACAAACGTAGGAGAACGCCATCAGCGCCAGGTAATCATTGTGGCTCAAGGTCACGAAACTCTGGCCGCCAGACGCCACCACGGCTGCCGTCAGCGCCGCGCCTCCACAAACGATCGGGAGTGCCGCCCATCGGGCAGAACGGCTGTAGTCATGCGGCAACTCAGCCCACTGCGTCCGAATCAGGTAGAGCACGATCACCGGAATGAGCAAAATATGCGAATGCATGGACGAATTTTCCGCATGCACCGCGAGTAGGCCCAACGGCCAGCCAAACGCCAGCGTCAACAGAACTGCAAAACCAAGAAACCACCGCAAGCGGAGAGGCCGGAGAGCTTCGCGCAACGCCTCAATGAATGACGGACGAGAAGACTCAGTTTTTGCATCGTTATCCATGTTCAATTTTTCATTGCCGCTTGTTGATTAATGAAGTCCTTCCTTCGTCCCCCAACAACCGCTGTTCGCTATTCCCTAAACTGCGTTTTCACCAAACGCACACTTACATGGCCAAACAATCCAAACGCAAGAAGCAACGATCCCTTCTCAAACAAGTCTTACCACCCCAATACGGCTCGTATTGACATCGCCGCCGAAGAATTCGTCGGCGCGGTCTCTGAAGGCCGGGACGTTCAAGCCGCCCGTTCCTTCGGCACCTTCAACGATGATCTCCGTCAAGCCAGCTCCCGCCTTCCACCTATCCGTCATTAGAAATCACGCCTTCAAAACTTGCCCCTCCCCGGTGGCGATCTCCTTCATGGCATTGCGTGTATCGACAATGCATGGAGCCCAATCGGCCAACTGCTGGTAGTCGACACAGGCGTGGGCGGTTGCAATTAAGACGAGATCAAATCCACCGATGGTTTCCTGATCCCAGCGAACCAACTCGACTCCCGCCCACAGCGGGTGCTCCCGAGTCATTCCAATCGCTGGAACATAAGGATCGTGATACGCGGCATCTGCTCCTGCCTTGTTCAACAACTCCAAGAGCGCGTAGCTCGGCGATTCACGATCATCGTCGACATTCGGTTTGTAGGCCAACCCCACGACCAAAACTCTCGATCCATTAAGCGCCTTCTTGTGGGCATTGAGAGCTTCAGATACTTTCGTCATCACGTACTGCGGCATGGACGTGTTGATCTCCCCGGCCAACTCGATCAAGCGAGTATTCTGATCAAATTCCCGCGCCTTCCACGTGAGGTAAAAAGGATCAATGGGAATACAGTGCCCACCGAGGCCAGGACCCGGGTAGAATGGCATGAAACCAAACGGCTTTGTCTTCGCCGCATCGACTACCTCCCATATGTCGATCCCCATCACATCGTAAACTCCCTTGAGCTCATTCACCAAGGCAATGTTAACGCTCCTAAAAATATTCTCGAGCAGCTTGGCCGCCTCAGCTACCCGACACGATGAGACTGGCACCAGATTCTCAATCGCTCGACCATACAACGCCATCGCCTTATCAAGACAAGCCGGAGTCAACCCTCCGACGAGTTTCGGGACAGTCCCCACCTTGCTATCGGGATTTCCAGGATCTTCCCTTTCAGGTGAAAATGCCAAGTGAAAATCCACCCCTGCTTTCATTCCAGATCCCTTTTCCAGGACTTGAAGAAGATCTGTGTCCGTAATGCCAGGATAAGTTGTCGATTCAAGAACGATCAATGCACCTTCGGCCAAGTGGGGGGCAATTACCCGCCCCGTTTAAAGCACATACGAAATGTCTGGTTCCAGATTCTTGCTCAATGGCGTCGGCACACAAATGATCACTGCCCCCATCTCTCTGACCTCTGACTCTCGATAAATCCGTTGAACAAGCAAACTGGCCAGGTCTCATCAATGGCTCAATGGCCTCTGAATCGATATGGTTGATATAGCTTTGGCCACGGTTAAGTGCAGTCACTTTCACCGTGTCGATATCAAGCCCGACAACACGACAACCTGATCCGGCAAACTGCAACGACAACGGCAGACCGACGTAACCCAATCCAATCACAGCAATCCCATCCGACCTAATCCCTGAGGGAGCAGAGTCCCGCTCCGGCGTAACACCCGCATCAAGCGGCCTCAATTCACTATTTGTATTATCATTCACATGCGTTTGTTATTACTCTATTCATGCCAGTTCTGGCACTCCATCGACGGTGGGCCAGGCGCTTGGGGACGCCAAGGCTCGTCAGACTCACCACTTTCCAAATTCTCCAAGGCTATTGGCTCTGATTCAGCCGACATAATTGACGAATCAATCACTTCTGAACAAGAACCTGGCGTAAAGGTAGCCGATCGCCTCGCTCAGGACATCGCGCACTCCTGCGCTGGAACGCCACCAATGCTCCGGATCATACGACAGATCATCCAAAGCGATGGTGCTCACCTTTACCTTTCCGTTGAAGGCCTTTTCAAACAACAATCGAGATCTGCGTGTGTGGGTGGCCATGGTCACCACATCGAGGGAATCCACGGGAATCTTCTCCTGAGCCAGAAACTCAAGAGTAGCCAACCCACACTGATAAGTCCGATCCTTGCGAACGACGGGACAGAAAAGTGTGTGAACCATGTTCTCGGGGACACCCAGCTGAACGAGTTTCGCCGCGATATAATGCGCCTTGTATCTACCGGATTCCCACTTGTTGCCTTCCTTGAGAACCCCCAGCACGACCACCACGCGCTTGTAGTTCCCGTCCTGAAAAGCCTTGGCCGCTCGATCGATTCTGCCGCTGGAGATCCAGCCTTCCACTACTAGCACTTCACCCCAGCCACCAGTGTCGACGGTCAGGAACGGATGTACTCCCCAAATCAATCCGTAGAAGGACAACCCCAAGATGCCCAGCGTGACCGCCCAGCCCCGCAGGGAGAGCGCCCAGCGCTCTCGTCTGACCAGCGTGCCACCAAACTTGCTAATGGTGACTACAGGCTGAGCCATGCGTGCGGCCGTTTCCATTTGCTCAAACGAAAATTCTCATTACAGCGTATTGAAGAAGAGTCCGGACTTCGAAGGTCGAGTGCGAAAGAAATGCAGGAGAGCGCGATCTGACGACTGATCTCATGCAAACGGGCCCACATAAAAGTTGGGCCGGTAACCGACACATGCATGTGCCGTTCCCTGCAGGCGGATCCCAAGGAAACTGGCTGGAACCCAGTGTCACGATGCTTCCTCTCTGCACTTAATCGCGACCGTTCGGTGTTCATCGCTCCTTCATCCGTCAACACCGAAGTCTGTTTCTCTAGATTCTGATCTTTCAGGGAATATCCGTTGAGTCTCGGAACTCCGACCTATGATCGACAGCGCGCTCGAGAACTTGTTGGTCGGGCTCAATTACATTGAGTGGTATCCGAGAATCGCTTATTCTAAAACCCATGAACATAGCTCACCTCTCAGCTTTACGGAGCAGCCTCGTCTTGGCCACTCTATGGTCTGCGTTCTGTCCGTTAGCACTCTCGGGCGACGAAGTCAGTCTGACTTGGGATCCAAATACTGACAGCGAGGATGTTGCTGGCTACAGGGTCCATTACGGGAAGGCACCAGGCTTTTATCCCCATTCGTTTGATGCGGGAAACAACACCGCAGCAACCATTCCCGGCCTTATCGAAGGACGAAAGTATTTCTTTGTTGTTACTGCCTACAACTCGTTTGCCACCGAAAGTCTGCCGTCGCAAAGAGTGTCGAACGACGGTGTCTTCAACAAAGCTCCGACAATCGTCTTGTCCAGCCTAAATAGCGACGCAGTGTTCGTCGAACCGGCTGTCGTCAGGCTGCAGGCGCATGTGAGCGACTCCGATGGCACAGTCGCCAGCGTCAAATTTCATACTGCCGATCAGAGCGGCTACTTTCTCGGCTTAGCAACCAGCGAGCCTTTTGTGTTCAATTGGACCGGCCTCTTGCAAGGTAGCCATTCGATTGTTGCCCGCGCTTTCGACAACGAAGGCGCAGTCAGCACTAGTGAGGTGTATCATGTTAATGTCGCTCCTTCGCAAAGCAGGCACCTCATACTACTGGAGGCTGAGGACGGCGAATTTCCACCCGATGGCGCATCGCGACCGCTGGTCAAACGGCAGAGCGGAGAGGCTTCAGAAGGCAGGTTCGTCACGTCGGAAACCACGAATCATCTCGGATCAGTCCGATTCACCTTCGACGAGCCTACACGCGCCCTCTCCGCGCTATGGTTCCGCGTGCGCACGCCGCTCCCACCCAACGACTCATTTCGGGTTGCTATCAATGATAGTTGGAGCGTCCATCACGTATACGGAACTCCCGATCCACCCGAAAACTCGTACTCGAATACATGGTTCTGGAGTCGATTCGAACCGCGCATGCCGTTCGCCGAAGCTGCTGGGGCAACGCATTCCGTGGCCTTTGGCAATCTCGAAACGGATGTATGGATCGATCGCCTGATTGTCACGTCCGACAGAAATTTTGAGCCTTCCGACAGTGTTCCCTCTGGTGGTGACTTTGTCGCGATTACGACGCAACCGCAGAATCAGCAGTTCGCTCACGGCACCCCAGCGATATTCTCTGTTACTGCGGTAGCCACGGGGCCAATCAGTTATCAATGGATGAAGGATGACGTGCCTGTTCCGAACGCTACGTCTGCGGATGTCTTTCTGGATACTGTCCAATATGCGGACCACGGCAGCTATACCGTCGTCGCCACCAGTGGATCGGCGAGCGCCGTGAGCGAGGCCGGAGTGCTATTTATTGAGGTTCCAGAACTGACCGTCAATTCCCTGAGGCTCAACGAGGGAGAAACCGTGGCCATGACGCCGGAGTTGATGTATGCCATCGGTGGTGCCAGCCCTTCCGAGGAACTCGTCCTGATCGTCTCTGAACTCACCGGTGGTCAGTTTCTCGCTGGGGGAGTCGCAGTCGAATCGTTCTCCCAGAGGGCGGTGGCGGCCGGCACCGTGACATTCGTTCACGACGGGACCAATCAAAGCCCAAGCTATCTCGTTTCTGTCAGCGATGGTAGACAAATCAGCGAACCGCAAGAGGTGGCGATCCAGTTTACCGCCGTCAACGACATGCCTCGGATTAGTCTCAACGTCTTGGAACTGAATGAGGGCGAATGGGTGCTGCTGACCTCGCAAATGCTGCGCGCGACCGATGAAGAAACGGCGGCGGAAGAACTCGCCTTCACAGTCACCAGTGTTACCGGAGGAGGATTTTTCAAAGCGGGGAACGAGCCGGTCACAACATTTACCCAGGCCGAGGTCGCTTCCGGAGAAGTCATCTTCGTCCACGACGGATCGAATGCGGCACCGGCCTATGAGGTATCGGTCATCGACGAGAACCAGCTATCGTCCCAAACGGATTCTGTGGCCGTTTCCTTCAGTCCGGTGAATGATCCTCCCGAACTCATCGCCAATTCCCTCGCTGTAACGCAGGGGACGATTGTCACTATCACCGAGCAAGACATCGACGCAATCGACGAGGAAAGCGAGGACGACTCCCTGTGGATCACAGTGGTTGATGTGGTTGCCGGGGAATTTCACGTGAAGGGATTTCCAAATCGAAACTTCTCGTTGCAACAGGTCCATTCCGGTGAAGTCGAATTCAGGCATGATGGAACCAAGACGCCTCCCGCATACAGTGTCACGCTATCTGACGGTGAACAAAGCACCGGGCCTCAACCTGCCGCCGTCGCATTTGCAAAGCTTCCCATCATCGAAAAAGTCGAGATCGTTTCCGTCGCAGGCATTCAGTTGACGATCATCGGCGATGCCGGCCAAGAGTTTCGCCTTGAATACTCGTCCGATCTCCAGTCTTGGACCCTCCATTCTCAATTGGTAAATTTCGATGGGGCACTGGTTGTCGCCGCTCCCACATCGCTAGAAAAGGGAGAGCGGTTTCGGTTCTACCGCCTGGCAGTGAACACAGAATAACCTTCGCGCCACACTTTTGGCGTGTTTAATCATAAAAGAGGACACCCGTAGCGGAAAGTGGGATCGCCAGGAATAAGCCCCATTGCATCATATGACGATGACTATTCAACCCCACCAAGGTGGACAACACAAGGTCCGCTTCTTGAACACGCCGTACTTTAAGAATCCCCTCCTCCTCACAGGAATCTCTGTCCCGCTTACGGGACACTTCTCGTTTACATCGGCAGGCATTTTTTGATCACCTCGTCTCTCATGCAGATTGCCGAATCGACAGATACGCGATTTTTACCTAGTCCTCCACTTTCTGATCGCTACCTCTAACTTTATCGAGCCTCTTGCGACGGGCTTACCCAAATTGGCGAGAAATTTAACGCCTTCGCCCACCAATTTGTTCCGCCTTTTCGGCTCTCCTAAATCAAAGCCGAGCCCTTCTTTAAGCGAGTAGCCATACCCAAGAAATCGATCCTCATAGGTATCGATGATCCGGTGGTAGTATGGCGTCAGCCATGAACTGCTCACCATGTTCCTCCATCGCGCAAGGTATTTTTCGTTGTATGAACCGTTCGCCTGGCTCGCATTTGCTTCAACAGGAGGTCGACCCAAGAACTTTGCAATGTTGTCCATAGCGCCCACAGGGTTGGAAACATACTCTTCGTAACTCAATTCATGAACATGTTTGAGATGCCACTTGTCCTTCTCGAATATCTCATGGCACCTCAACCAGTGGTCGAACAGCCTATGCACAGGCGTACGGCTCCACTTCTGCGTGGCCAAACTCACTGCTACTGGGTGCCTTTTAACGACGACAAAGCAGCTTCCGGGAAAACAAGTTTGGAGAAACCGCGTTGCCAGAATATTCGATGGCGTCTTCTCGATGCAAACTCGGGCATCTTTGTCCCAGTGAACACGCCAACAATCACGAAGACGTCTGATATTGTCGTCAGTCAACAGAGGGCTCTGCTCCGTACGATGGGACGCCTCACTGAAGCCAAATTCCCCCACGCCACCTGCTTTGGTGTCCGGGGGGTAGACATCTTGTAGAAACTGCCCCTCATCCATCAATACCCTAGTCTCATGGAAACCACTACATCCATCCAAACGCGCAATTTCACTGGCAAGCAGCGTCGTGCCGCTACGATGCAATCCGCATACAAATACAAATTTTTTACTCATCTCAAAAAATAACCAAATACTTAGCGCCCTTTGACCGGCAACAAGAACGACCGCTACTACTCATTTTTTCCTCCGACCATGAATCTCGCCACAGCTCCGACAATGGCACGCACTAAATAAATCACCTCTCGACGCCTTGCAGGCATAGACAACACGAACAAGGAGGCTGCTGCCACGCCTCCGAGGCATCCACATGACGCCACGATTCCAATATCATGATCCAACACTGAACGACTCCCTATCGAAGCTCCCACAAACGCCACCACTGCAAGGGGACAATAACTCCACATGACCCCCCAAAGGTTTTTAGCCGTCACCGGCCCTCGGCGCCCCACAATTGCAAATTGGATCGGCAAAATCAAAACTAACGACGAAATGGAATAGGCCCATGCTACACCTTGCGCGCCATACACGACACCAGATCCAAACGCCAGCGCAGAGACACCTGCAGCGACTATCCCTACTGCGATGATGGCTCGAGTTCTAGCATGCGCTATCAGAGGCCACATGATGACATATCCAACCGGAATGCTTATGAAGCACCCCCACAATGCCCTAAAGACCTCTCCAGCAGCCAACCACTTGGGACCCAGGAGCCAGACAGCTATTGAGTCCCCCGTTGCCAAGCATATCCCGGAGAGAGGAAAAAGGCCTAGCCCGATCACCGAACAAGCTCTTCGAAATACGGCGTTAAAACGATCGGGATCGCCTTGCATCCGCGACAGAGTCGGAATGAATACCCCGCCAATAGGCGCCATCAACTGATCTAGCGGGCGAACAATCAATGCAAAACCTCTCGAGTAGGCACCCACTGCAGACGCGTCGATGAAACGCCCCAAGACGATATACCCACCCATCCTCTCAATCTGCCTCAGCGATCTCCTGATCGCAACGGCAGAACCAAATCGAAGCGATCCAAGAAGCCCCTCCTCGCGCATCGGCCACTTCGGCAGCCAACCAGCGCAATACCACAAACAGGCAACCTCCACAACTGCGGTTGAAACCTGCATGGCGACCAACGCCCATACGCCATGACCCCGAAAAGCTATCGCAATGCCAACTAATGAACCTGATACTACGCTTAAAACATTGATTAGCGCCAAGCTCCTGAACCTCATCAATCTACTGAGGAGGGCCCGGTGCTGAACTCCAATACCGCCTATAAAGAAACAACTCGATAAAGTCACGGTTACTATTAGCAGTTCATCGCGTTGATAGAACCACACCATTACTGGAGATAGAAGGCACACCAGCACTGTCCCGCAAGCACCGAACAGCACGTTTATCCAGAAGAGATTGGATACCTCCTGATCCCTCAATCTCTCCTTCTGAACCGTAACTGCCGAAAGCCCACCGTCTTTTAGCACCTGAACAAAACACGTGAACGAGGTCACCATAGCAACCAGCCCAAATTCATCCGGCCCCAATAAACGGGCAAGGAGAATTGCGCTCACTATATTTACTACTGCATATACTCCGCTTCCCACTCCAAGCACCAGAGCTCCTGAAGAAACACGACCCGCCAAGCCACCGAGGTCAATTTTCGCATCTACATTGATCTTTTGGCGAATCATATCCGAGGTTTGCCTGCGTGATCTGCTCCCCACCTGACATAACTGAAATCTGGAGTCGTCAGATTGCCCCCTGCAGAAGCCAAAAAGTCAGCCGGTTAACGATTACAACTGTGAACAGAAGATCATCGTGAAATCCCATTAGCAGCCCCTTCTATTTATACTGCCGCGCGTCATGAATTGCGATTTGGGAAGAACTGGAAATTGAGCGACAAGAGTGACGCAACCTCGCCCCGTAATTTTGTGCCCACGCTATCCAGACATTCGTCAATTCCGATCACGAACTTGTCGAAGTTCTCATAGTAGCGATTCGTAAGGCAACGCTTTTTGGTGAGTTTCCAGAGTCTCTCGATGAGATTGAGGTTTGGGCTGTAGGGTGGCAGAAATAGCAACTCAATACCATATTCCTCGGCTGCCGCCTGGACGAACTTGTTTGGCTGATACCTCGCATTGTCCATCACTAGGGTGTGTTTGAAAACTATATACGGTTGTAGATTGTGGAAAGCATGTTAGCGTTTGGGACCATATTATGACACAGATCTACGAACACCCGAAGGCTGGCGTTCAAGC
>Ga0222717_10001736_pt1 | contig 17503 bp, 13 predicted proteins | sample C33_18DmetaG_FD_165053 | JGI IMG/M metagenome (GOLD analysis project Ga0222717, IMG submission 165053) | Estuarine water microbial communities from San Francisco Bay, California, United States - C33_18D | ecosystem: Environmental > Aquatic > Marine > Unclassified | place: USA: California...
CATCGCCATTTTGTAGTCTTCATCTGTTTTGAAATTACTACGCTGTAGCTGTACGGTTTCTAAAACATTGCGGACAAAGCTAGTAGACGGTGCCCGATCAAAGTTCATAGCCTTTGACGCTTCTGTGATCTGTGTATCCGTACCACCCATACCAGAAACCAAGTCTCTAGCTTGCTGTGCTTTACGAAGTGTTGGGTAGTATTCTACAAATAGTTCTGGCTGACCCGTATCTGGATCGGACGCGGTATAGGCTAAACGATAGCCACCTTTACGCTGCAACGGGAAGTACGGGGTAATAATACCGCTATCTTTCTGTAACAATTCACGTAGCCGTGCAAACGCGGTTTTACGGGCCTCTGCGTCAGGTATAGTAGCTTCAAGCCGTGCGTCTAAAGCCGCTAAAATATCGTTATAGGTATCTTGGAAATAGTTACGCAGTTGGCGATAGAACTCTTGTCCCTTCTTATCCATGCTTAAATATTGCGTACGCAGTGCTTTATATTCTTGCTGCTTCTCTCTGCTTTCGTTGATCGTTTTCATATACTTCTCGTCAGTACGTGACGGGTCAATCCTCAGAAAAGTACTACGTGGAATTATGTTATTGAGTGTCTGGGAATGCTTTTTGTTCTTACGCTGCCAACCTTTAAGTTCTCCTGTCATGGAGCCTAGCATTTCAGTTTTTTCCCGTAGGCGACCGCTCATACGGTTAATGATAGTGTTTAGCTCACGTGCGAACGGTATCTTATCCTGCGCTTTTTCAGTGAGGATATTTACAGGTAGCGTATCAAGATAAAAACTTTTAACTTTTTTACCCACGCCTTCGTTGAACATGACATCTGCTGCGTCTAAAACTTTGTCTTTAGCATCAAAGTTAGCGATACTTTGCAGCAGGCGTCCGCTACCCTCTTTCGTACCTGCTTCCAACAACATGTTTGGCGCTGCGCGTGTCGCAGGTGATGGAGCCAGCATACCGTCGATTAATCTATCTATTTCTGTCAGTGCGCTTGGCGATGGAGACAAACCCAAGAGCTTGCGTACAATACGTTTAACCGCACCTGTAAACTTCTCCCAGCCTGACATCTTACCGCCATCTACCCGGGTAAGTGCTAATGCGCTCTGGAACTCCGGGTTACTGAAGGCTTCGGCGACGAACTCGTCCAAGTTTTGTGTGCCATAAACCTCACCGAATTGCTCACGTGCCGCGTTAAGCAGTGTTTGCAGTTGTTTTGTTTCCGGTAATGACGGGTTGGCAATCGCAGCAGAAGTAGCCGCATGGGTCATCTCGTGCAGGATAGTATGCACGTTCATCCCGTTGTTAGCATCAATGAGAATTGTATTTGTTTTAGGGTCAAATAATCCAGCAGCAGTGCGCCCCACAACCTGAGACAAATCATCAACTACCTGTACCTGTGTATCACCGACAACATTGGCAAGCTTGGCTGCAATTTCACGAATGCGGTCCACTTGACTTGTTGAAGCTATAGCGTCCAACGCAAAACCCAGATCCCCACGTTGTAGCGCGTTACGAATGCTTGGAAGCAACGCTTGGTCTAGCCCATGCACGGGGTCAATAAGTAAGAAGCCCATTTCGCGGGACGCAACCCAACCATCGTAGAAGTCCATAAGCTCTTCATCAGTTAGAGCTTTTTTGGTATCGGGGTCTATGAACACATAGTCGTCTTGTTTAGGTACTTTGCGTTTCTTAAAGCCCATACTAAGCAAGTAAGAATCGAATGCTGTTTCACCTTTTTTAGGTGTAGTTACACGGAAAAGTTCTTCTCCCGCCTGCGTAACCATAGGTCGAGGCGCATCCATAGAAGTATCTAGTGCAAGCTGTTTATCTACCTGCGCTGCTGCGGCTTCTGCGCGTTTTGCTTCTGTGTATGCTTCTACATCTTTTTCAAGCTGCCTATTATATCTTCTTTGCTCGTTATTTAGGACTTGTTTGATTGACTTAGTTGCACGGATATACGCATCAGATGGGCTGTATTTCGCTGTGTCTCGACGTGCAAGAACACTTGCATCGCGTGTTTCTACAAAAGCTTGACGAGACAGATTATCGAACACCCACTTCCGCGCATCCATAGCTGACTTTTGGGTCATGCCTTTGTAGAAAGCAAACTCAACCGGAGTATAGTCTTTTTCGATAGACTGTGCAGGTCCAGTAGCACTAACTGCGCCCATTTCGGCGAGGGCATCAACAGGTCTGCGGAACCGCTTGAAGAAAAGTTTTGCTGCTTTAGCCCGTGTATCAAGATCTTTGTCGGGGGTTTCTAATAACTCTGCAACACCCTCTTTGTCCACCGCAGTCGTGACTTCTGGTGCAGAGCGTGGGTCTACTTGTGTGTCGTGATACTCTCGGACCTGTGGTTGCTTACCCCGATTGCTCTCAAACGCCCTGTCAATACGTGCTTGTGCAGCAGCGTCTTGTTGCGCTTCCATAGCCTGTAGCTGTTCTTGTGGAACAGGCGCGGCTTGCATTGGCGGTGCAGCGGGTACTTGTACAGGTTCAGGAATTACTTGTCCCGCAAGTCCTGTTTCGGCACCGCCGATTGCTGCTTGCTGCATGGCAGGTTGAGGAGCAGGTTGAGGAGCAGGTTGAGGAGCAGGTTGAGGAGCAGAGACTACTGGTTCGGCTGTAGCAATATCAGCTTGCTTTGTTATGTCTTCAGTTACTTCTTCTAGTGTATCGGACTCGATTCCTGTTGTATCTGCAGTATCTCTAGCAGGTGGCAGATCAGTTCCCAGTCTTCCCACGTCAGCTTCCGCAACGACCTCGGTATCTGTAGTGTCTCGTCCGAGTCCTCCAGCCACGCTTGGTTGATCACTTTGAACGCCAACTCCAAGTCTTTCTGTGTCAGATTTTCTTTCAAGAGATACTCCTACAGAACTAAGATAATCAGTTACGCCTTGTTTGGCTGCTGGTATAGAACTTATATTTGCGTAGTTTTTTAACTCTTCAATGACCGCAGGATCGTTTTTCTTTTTACCGATTAAGCTTTTCTTCGTGCCTTCACGTCTGATCAACGCTTGTTTCGGTACACTTAGACCTGACAAGAAGTCGTCGTCTATTACGTCAGGGTCAGTTGTTACAGCGTCTACTTCTACTTCTTCTCTAACCCCTACCTGTATATTCTCACCGCTTTGTTCACTTTTTAGTGCAGCGTCACGATCTTCCGCTACTGCGTTGGGATCTACGGCAGGTTTAGTGTACTTCTCAGTTTTTCTTAATGCTTCTTCTTGTTTTAACCTTGCTTCTTTAGCAATCGCCTCTTGTTTATCTGTACTTATATCTACATCGGCTGCGGCTACCGCTCGCTGCGTATCGGTTTGCTCTGCTCTACCTTTGGGTGGTGTAGAGTCAGCGGCATTTCTTGCTTCTGTAGCTTGAGCGTCCGTAACGGCTGTGATTTCTTCAGTCGCAGCTATAGTTTCTTCGACTTTATCCGCTTCTGGTTGAGTAGCGTCCGTAGGGTCAGTGCCTATATCTGTGTCTGTAGTGACTGCAGCGGCTTCTGCGTCTGCTTCTGTGGTAACTGCAGCGGCTTCTGCGTCTGCTTCTGCTTCTGCTTCAAGCCTAGCTTTCTTTTCTGCTTCGGTTTCAGGTATACCTTGGAACGCACCGAATGTAGCGCGTGTGCCACCACCGATTAGACCACCTGCGATAGCTGCTTCACGGTATTCTGCAATGGCATCTTCGTTGTCGATTGGGAGACCAGCTTGCGCTCGCTCCATCATCTGCTGACCGACTTCAGTTAAACCTTCAGTGGTCGCACCGCCTGTCGCACGGCTCGCTGTACGCGTAAATATAGACTTGCCTAGCGGACGGAATAGACCACCTGCCAACACTTTAGAGGATATACCTTCAAGCGCTGCTTGTCCGAATGTGGCTTTTAGAGCGTTGTATATGTCAGTTTCGGTTAGATTGCCTTCACCTACAACATCTTCGCGGCGCTGGATGTTGTTACCAAACAAAATTGGAGCTGTGGCTACGCCACCTGCGACTACCCCTAAACCAACTGCGGATAAGCCTGTTGTGCCTGCTATGGCAGGGGCTGCTATTGCTGCGCCTAAACCAAGGCCAAGCTGTGGAATTTGCTCACCAACAACTTCTCCTGCATACGTCAACGCAGAGCCAATACTATCTACGTCAGTTGACTGCATACGTTCGGGTTGTTCAAGTAGTAGTTCCCCTAGCCGCTGTCGTGATCTCTCTTCTACGTCCTGTCCGTATTCTGCAAGAAACCCAAGCCCCGCCTGCTCACCAGCAGTCCCAAGTGTTTCGCCAACCGCACCTTTAATCTGCTGATAGCCACGGCGAAGCCCACGGCGCACGGCTGTTTCATCGTCTATTTCTAGTTCTTGACCCGTAAAATCTTGGTACTGTTGCCCATAAGCTTCACGATTAGTTTTTATAATTTGAGATATTTTAGCAAATTCTGTGTTGCTAGGAGTATCGCCTTTTATAGTAAAATCAAAACCTTCGCCTGTTATAGGGTCATCATATTGGTAAACGCCCATGTCACCCTCTTATTGATCAGCTACGTTTTGCGTATTTCTTCCACTACCCATAGGTGGCACGATTATTCCTTGTTGCGTTGCAAATAGAGCAGCGGCTTGATCATATAGTGCTTGAGTATATTTTGCATTGTCTATGTTTGCTTTTGTTGGGTTATCTCTTGCCAACCCTGCTGCATCACTAGCAGATTTTTGTAGCGCATTAAGTCCTGCCGCTGACATAGAACTTGGCTTACTACCCGCCGCTGCAATACGTGCTTTGTAAGCGTCAATACGTTGTTGTAGACCAAGCATATCAGCGTCAAACTTGTCTTGCTGTGCGCGAGCAGTTGTCAGTGCTTTTATACCCGCTGTTCCCGCTGTCGCCAAATCTGCTGGATTACCAGAAGCCAAAATTACACCCGTTTGTGCAAGTGCCAGCCACTTATCCTGTTCCGCACGTTTTTCTCTTTTTGCTATAGCGTCCGCTATACGTGCTTCCAACGAACCTGCTTGTGCAGACGCAGCTTTAGATGCTTTAGTCGCACTTGCTTTTTCTGCGTCTACACGATCTTGTGCTGCTTTTTGGATCGCTGCTCTTTGATCTTCTCTGGCTTTTGCTGTTTGGCTTGGATCAATGATCTGATTACCCGCTCCAAGATTAGCTTCGTCAGATTGCATAGCCCGTCTTGCATCAAAGTAATCGCCGACTTTCTGTTGACCGCTTTCAACCAACTCACCGAATTTATTTGTGACCCCTTCAAAAAAGTTAAGTGCGGGATCACCAAAATAATCAATACCCTTTTGTATTTCACCTGCTATACCCGTAAGGTCTTTTGTGGGCTGCTGATCCTTTAGCCTTTCTCCTGCGCGAGCCAAAGCCGCTTGCTCTAACATATCCCTTTGCCCAGCTATTTCGGCGTCTCTTTGTGCCTGTGCTTCTGCATTATAATCACCAAAAAGCTGTTCTTGTTTTGCAAGCTCACCTTGCTGTGCTTCACGATATAAACGATCTGATATTTGATCAATAACAGATAAAGGTTCTTCTTGATATTTAGCGTTTGTGCGTGGCTCGCTACCGTATATCTCACTGGGCGGTGTGAATTGATCGCCTTGTAAGAACTGTAAAGCGCGAAGGTTTACATCTTTACGAGCAACCTCTTGACTAGAAGAGCCTTCTGGAAAGAACAGTCCCGTATGTGCGGCAAGATTTCCTTCCAGTATTCTTTTTCTATACTTTTCATCTCCTTCAAGATTAGCCTCATCTAACCTATCAGCTATAGCTGCACTATTCGGATCTGCTAAGAACTTATAAATGTTATCTTGTCTTTCTTGCCTTTTAATTTCTGCTTCTTTTGCGGCCCTTTCTGCTTGCATGTAGTCAGAAAATTCGGCGTCTGATGCAGAGGTAGGAACAGCGGAAGGTCCCTGTAGAACAGAGGCTGGTAGTGTGGTTTGCTGAATTGCGCTCAAGTTTTGCGGAGTTGCTACCGTTGGGTCAGAAGCCGCTATTGGCGCTTCGTACATTTCTCCTGTAGCAAAAGGAAGATTACTCATTGTGTCCGCAGCACTTATAGCACCGGGAGCTACGGGTATTGGCCCTGCTTGACCCTGCAGTAAGTTTGAAAGCCTGTCATATTCTCCTTCATCACCTAAAGCTGCTAGTGTTTCCGCTGTTTGCTGCTCCTCATACGCAGCCCGTGCGGCTTCTTCCTCTTTCTCTTTGGCGCTCTTAGTTTTTATTAAACTTTCGCCTGTGATTCGAGGCACATAGCGATCTAATATATTGCCCTCACCAAAATATTCTTTTTGTGTTTCGGTTATACCGTCTATCATACTTTGAATTTTTCTACTTGCATCTTTATTTGGAACAAAATCTTGAATAGTCTGCAACGTTGCTTTTTGAACTTCGCGTGAAAGTAGTCCAGCAGACCCAGCAACAATGTTAGCTGCTTCTAAAAGAGTAATTCCTGCCGCTTTAGCAGCTTCTCGTACGCCTGCGCCTTCTCTAAGAGTATTTAAAAAACTTAACTCTTTTTCAACTTCAGCGGAGGGCGACTGCGCTGCTTCAAACGCCTCTAAACCAGATTCTTCTACGTCTACAACTGTCTGATCTCTACGATCACCCAACATTTTAGTAGTTTCTTCTATAACCATCCGTCTGACTGCGGGTGAGGGTTCTTTTAGTCTCCCAGTTTCTTTGCCATTATCGTCTTTAAAAATTCTATAGACCTCACCATCTTCAAAAACAGCGAACTCTCTACCTTTAAAATTAACGAGCTTACCACCCGTCCGCATATTAATAATACCACCTTCAGCCATGCCCATAGTAGGCTGTTTCGGTGCGGCGTTAGCTACGCCTGTATTCTGACCCATACTTGTTTGTGGGGCCATAGATTTAGCCATCTGCATAATGCCTTGCTGGGGCATCCCTGCACCCATTACAGCTTCTTCTGCTACAGTAGGCATGTCTTGTGCTTCGCGTCTCTGGAACTCGTCACGCATACGCTTACGGCGTTTTATTTCTGTCAGCACAAGATACTGCGGAAAGCTTCCGGTTGGCATCTGCATTTCACGCATCAATGCGGCTTCAGGAATATCTTTTAAGGCTTCGGACTGTTCTAAAATGTTCATTACTGTCCTCCGTACCCTAGACCTCTATATAATCCTAATGCGCTAAGACCCGTACCCAAAGCAGCTTGTATTGGGTTATACGCTTGATACGTTGTTGTATACGTGTCTGGTGTAACAGGTACACCGCGTAAAATACCCGCATATCGTTCGTATTGCCGCATTGGATAGTCTTGTTGCCGTAAGAAATCCTGATAATCTAAATCAAGCCGTGCTTGATCTTCGGCGCGGATATCGCCACCGATACGCTCAAGTAGCTGTGCGTCTTGAATATCTGCACCTCTAGCTCTTTCGCCCAAACCAACAAGTCCAGCGCCTGCGCCCATATATTGATCATAGAGTCCAGCGGTGCCATATCTTTGCGCTTCTAAGGCAGCTTGTATTCTTGCCTGTTCCGCTGCATCTGCGCCCTGCACACGCGCCGCTTCGCTAACATCTATACCCTGCGTTCTAGCAAGCTCCCCTGCTTCTCCAGCCTGTATACGCGCCGCTTCTGCTGCGTCTAAGCCCTGCACTCTAGCTTGTTCTGCTGCCTCTGCCGCCTGCCGACGAGCCGCCTCTGATGCTGCACCTGCTTCGGTACGGCCTAGTTCACCGATACCAATACCTTGCACCCTAGCCAACTCTGCTGCACGGGACTTATCAACACCCATTTGTGCTGCTCTGTCGGACTCAAACGCTTTCATTGCCCTATCAAATGCAGCTTGGCTACCGATTTGCTGTATGTCACCCAATCTTTGCTGCAGATTTTGCTCTGCCATACCCTGTGCTACAGCTTGACGTGATCCACCAAACGCACCCGCAGTAACTGCTGACGCATCTCTGCCAGCTTGACCCCTATCAAAATCACGAATGGCCTCACGCTTCTGAACATCAACGACATTCTGCATGTAGGGGTCCATATATTGCTGAACTTCTGCCCCAGTGAACTGACGCGCTGGACCAAAATCAAACTCACTACCCGCACCGCGAGTAAATTGAGATTCTTGAAATCCTCCATAAGCGGTAGCAGGACTTGCTTGAAAACCACTGTACGGGTCAACAGAACTTGCAGTAAAATCAGACGCGGTAAAACTAGGCGGTGCATCAGCTAAACCTTTTATACCCGCCATACCTGTTAGCTGTGCGCTAGTCGCTGTTTCCATGCCCGGAATACCAGATCCAGCAACATTACGGATCATGTCTCTCGATGACATAATATCAGCGTAATCTGCAGAAGACGTTAAGCGATCACCTTCGTATGGTTGATAAGTGGATTTACCCGCTAGATCACCATACGTGTCAGGATCGTCTGGGTAATATGGCATAGTCGCTTCTTCAGCGCCTTTAAGAAGTCGCTTAAAGTATGGGTCAACATACTCAGGAAGACCTGTGCTAGTTTGCTGCTGCGCTGGTGAACTACCTTTGCCCATTTTCTATCTCCATGCGAAACGCAATGTATTCGGGGTAAAACCCATGTTTTTCTAAAGCACGTCCCCACGCCTTGCGACCATAGCCTTCTAGGTGCTTACAGTCGTTAAGAACAGCAAATTCGACAACTTTTTCCATACCGATATCTAACCATTCTTTCATTCTACTTCCACCTACCCAATCAAGTGCCATACTTCTACGTTGCGGGTACTCAATTATCCTAGTTGTAAAAGCGGCGACAATTTTATCGTCTTCAAATACAACCCAAAGAACGTAAGTGTCGTCTAGTATTCCCTTTAAAACATCTATCATTTGCATCTTGCCGATAGCTGTTTCGACACTTTTCTTTAGTACCCGTTCAACATCCTTCCATATGTACTTGACTGTATCCTTCGGAACAGCACTTACTCTCAACTACCCCACCATTTTTCTTAGCACCTCTGGTGCATCTCCTTCGGCTTCGTTAATCCTGTCTAAAAAACCACCGCCGTACTCTTTTGTTAGCGCATCTGTGGTTGGTTTACGAATAACAAACTCACCTTCTGTCAACAAAACATCTTGTTGATTATCTAATGTAGCAGGTACTTTATCGTCTTCACCCGACCCATCACCGGGTCCACGTACCATACCTTTTTCGCCTTCAGCAAACCGCGCTACTGTTTCGTCGTACTCACCGGACTGCACCGAATCTACTAGGTCACGCAGTGCGTCTTCGCCGTATTCGCTTAAAAATTTACCCAAAATCATTTGAGCTTCTGCTTCGCTTTTCATCCCTTTAATAGCAAGTATGGATTCGAGGATAACGTCTTTTTCGTTCATCCCCTCAACTTCACCACCTTCAGCATATCGCTGACCAAGACCCATAAGACCCCCGCCACGCGCATACTGCACGTAATCATCAGGGTCGTAATAGTCGAAATAGTCAAACTCACCTTGAAAGTTATCTGGTTTTCTTTTTGCTACTCGTATCTTGGGTCTAGGATCAGGAATTTCTTCGTCGCTTTTCTTTTTCATCTCAGGAGCTTTATAGTCTAATGCACTAGCCACACTAGAACCTATAAGTGCTGACTCCATCATCCCCGGTGCAGCCATAGTTTTTGTTAGTGTATCGCCAAGCACGGGCTGCAAAATAGATTCTTTTGCGGGTGCAGCAAGCACGGCTGTCATGGGGCTGCTTGTAGAAAGAGCATTTGTTGCTGTTTGCTGCCCACCAAGCGCCCCACCAAGACCACCTAGAAGTTTGCCACCTAGTACAGCGGTCAGACCTGTCTGTACGCCTTTTCCTATATCTCCACTCTGCAAAAATGAGCCAAGCCCCGCACCAAGACCAGACAGCACGGGGGCAGACATACCCGCAAAAGTAGCACCGAGCGCACCTGTACCTGCTAGAGCGGGTAGACCAAAGCTAAATAGAAGTGGGAGAACCATATTTTACCTCTAAAGTTGTCTCACTGTAGCATCAAACGTCTAGTCCATCAATTCAAAATGGGGGCCGTCTATAAAAGGACGTCTGCCCTGTGATCTTCGTAAATCAACATAGGCATTCATTGCTTCTTCCATCGTGCCATCCCATTTACGGATATCATCTATATGCCAAGCTGCGCCCCATCGCATAGGCACCCCAACAATAATTGCGGCTTCTTTAACAGCATCAGCAAGATCGTCGTACAAATTCAACTCCCAACTTGCTCTGCCATTTATAAACGCCATAATGTCAAAGGCTTTGCCCTCAAGATGCTTGGATTTCATTGTTTGGCTGGCACCTTTAGCAACGAGTTCTTTCTGCTGCTCAAGGGTTCGCATACCTTGAATTACACCAAAATCGGTTTTGGTAAGCGTTATGGCCTGCTTTACAACTGCCTGTAGTCGCTCATCAATACCTTCAAGCTTATCTAAGCTACGTCTGCTTAATTTAAACGTCATGGTTTCGCTTTCATATATTTGCTGACCGCTCTGTTTCCAAACCAGAATGACATAATAGCAGCGAACAGCCCAGCCGTAGCGTCATCCCAGATCAAGGACAAAGCACGTCCTATCTCATGGCCCGTATCTAATAGCGCCAGCAAAGCAGTCACTTTAATGGCAACGAAAAGAGCAAAAAAACAATAAGTGATAACAGGACGCACACTTCCGCGTAGTGCGTTGATAAAGCCTCCCGCATCAATGCTATCATGTCGATATAGCCCCTCTGTTTCCTTAATGTCTGCCTCTTTGTCCATAATGCTTAACTTTAGTTCAGCACGTTTAGACATAAGGTCCATCTCTAACTGAGCGCGTTCTAATTCATGCTTGTGCGCTTGGTTTGCTTTGAAGTAGTTTAGTACCTCTGGCAAAAACGATGTGCCAAAACCAAGTAAGCTCCCGAGAAGCGTAATCATACAGATACCCCCATATCTCTCATAGCCATTTGCCTACCCATTTCGTACTGCTGTTGCTGCATCATTGGACCTAACGCCATCAAGCCACCCATGTTCATGGTGGTTACAGGCTGTCGCTGCTCCATGAGATAACGCAAGTGCGGTGGAATGTATGTTTCCTCTTCTTCCCCTGTCGCGGCAGTGGCTTGTGTCCCTTGTGTGCCACCTCGCTCATTTATACGATCACCGTAAACAAAACGCTCTTGTGCTAGACGTGCATTAGTTCTTGCTGTGTCGTTAATGTAATCCTGTGCTTGTTCTGGACTAAACCCTTGCTCCATAAATTTTCGCATTTTTACATTAGGATCACTACTAAAAGCACCGCCGCTTGCAATATTTGCAATGCCCATACCCGCAGCCTCTCTCATACCTGCGTAGTTGTCACCCATTTGTCCTAAAAACCCCGGCGCACCTGTTGGCCCCGGTCCAGCAAGGCTAGGGAAAAAACCACCTTCGGGATATGGCCTTGAACGTGGCTTTAAAGTAGTGCCGCCACCTTCTAATGGGACTCGAATACCCCCCGGACTTGGCGCTTGATATTCATAAAGTTGTGGCTGCGCCCTGTAATTGTACATAGGGTTTTTTCTAGGATCAGCAAACTGCGCAGCATTCGGCATATTCAGCATACGCATTAAAGGATTTTCATTTGTGCCGTATATAGAGGTGTCCGTTTGTGGAGTTCTATTGTTGTCTCTTGGTCTATTAGCAATATCTATGTTTCTAAGACCACGACTATGTACTGCTTGTGCCGCTGTGTGTGCGGCGCGGTTACCACGATTTCCCTGTAAAGCCTCATCTTCTTCATACTTGCTAGAGAAGGGACCAGCATAGTCTGCATTACTAAATGTAGCCATTAACCCGCTCCTTGAGACCTATCGGTCTTCGCTTCTTTGTTCATCCAAATGCCAAAGCAACCTGTAAGTGCGCCCATGCACACAGATACCAGACCTGCCTGACTGGGACTTGGCATGTCGAGAGACATAAACCAATGTACAGACTGGTAAGTCAGGATCGTAACCACAAGCATCATAAGCCGTGGGAAGATCTTGTAATCATCTATTATCGTATGTGCCATAGTGATCTCCTAAGTAGATACTGCCGCTCTTGTATCAACACGCAGCCAGTTTGATCCATCCCCAAAAGCCACAACGGGGCTACCTGCTGCCCCGTCTGATACATATATCAGAGTTCCCGTTTCCACAGTGGGGAGTGTAGCTACAGTATATTGAGGGAGTGGAATCCCAGTGGTGTTGTTTGCAGCGGTCGCTGATTTAATCCTAAGTATTGTGTTACTTTCGTAGACTGTACCAACTGAATCTCCACTTTGAGCAGATGTCGGTATCTCTATCAACACAGGCTTTGCTATAGCAGGGTTCGTTATTTGGGCGGCAAACGTAGAGAAAGCCCTAGTTATTTCGGCTAAGTACTGCTGTGAGTAAGTGGGCGGCGGTACAGGAAAGTATGGGACTGGTGCTATAGTCATCGTCTGCCATCCTGTCTTATGTCAACGCGAGGGATTCCAAGTCTCCACAAAACATCAGCATCTGTAGACTCCACCTTGAATGTAAAGCTGCGCCCCCTAATCCGTGTTTGATACTGACTTGTATATTGATCTACAGGCGTGTTCGATGTCTTTGTAATAGTGTCTGTATTCGTGGTTTGGGCTGTTTGGCCCGGTGCATTTTTCGCATTGAATATAAAGTTTACCGTAGTGTCGTTTACGTTTGTTTCCCTAAAATTTAAGTCAGGTATAACACGGCTTATAAAGCTAAACTGGTTACCATCAGTGATATCCATATCACCAGATTCTATAAATGCTGTCATGGCAGAACCATCTGCCTTTGCGCCCGTTTCATGGTTGTATAAGTAACCATCATCGCCAGTTGCAATTGGTACAGACCCAATTCCTCTATCCAACCAAGCTGTTCGGCTTAATGTTCCCACGTACCAAATGTTTTCTTGGTAATTAAACACAACGTATCTGTCGTTTTCTGTAGAGCTAGAAGACGGATAAAACCACCAAACCTCTGCAAACGAAACATTAGATCCAGCAACAACTTTTTCTATTTGGCTTGTATTGAAATCATTAAAGACGTAATCCCTAACCGTGCATGGTATCCTTTGAACAGAACCAGCATAGTTATAAAACTCTGCATTACCCATCCAATACACAATATCATTTACAGCAATTGCCGCTCTTGGACTTGCAATCGTAATGTTTGACGAAACAAGATTAATCCCAAAAGTAAAGGGTGGCCCAATAAACTGCATGGCATACACGGCAATGTCTGTGAACACAGCTATTTGTTGCCTTGTTTCTACTGCCTGAACAATCTTAGACCCTGTATCAATTCTAAGATCCCCCGCTGTATTTGTATCTGTAGGATACCAGTCTATAGGATTTTCTTGACTTGAAAACCTAATAAGCATTGGATCTTGAGTGCCATTTCCTTGAGTGTCAGAAGATCCCCCCAAACCATCGGCTCCAAATGCAATGACATGCCTGTCTCTGTCTGATAGCAAAATTTGAGCGCACTTCTGAGGAACAGATCGCGGTGTGCCAGAAAGCGTTGAGAGTTCTACGCCACGCGTTCCAACGCCATTTGTTTTGTCCCAGTAAAATACTTGACCATTTCTTTCATTGAATATCAGGTCTTCTCCAAAATTATCATGCGACCATATTCTTAGACCTGTTGTGGCTGTTTGAACGCCTGTAGCAACACCTTCACCCCAGCCATTAAAATTGTTTATACTGTCAGCATTTCCCTCTGTTAAACGAACCACAGAGCCATCAGCATGAGATGTTGCGGTCGTTCCATTATGCCCTCGCGTACATCCAGTAAGGTCATTTGAACTAACCCCACCAACCAAAACGAGTTCAGTGCCGCCTATTAAAATTACATCGCTTGCCGAAATACCTGTAGCAGAGGTAACAGTAATTGTGGTGTCCCCCGCACTAAGTGTTCCGCCTTCATTAAGAGTTGTTTGCAATGCGCCGTTGTTTGTGCCGCCCCAAAGTCCAGCACCCCATCCAGTGCCCGCAACAGAGGAGTTAAGCCCTGTGCCTATCTGATAAGCACCCACAACAGATGCACCACCGTTACCTGTATCACTTGAATTAGCAGGGACCAGTGTTGGATTTAAAGATCCGTCTTCTGTTATGCTAGATATTGTACTTACGGTTCTTGCTTGAATTGTATACGTATCACCGTCCGTAACCGAAGCAACTTGATACTCTTGATTAAGAATATCCGCTGTAATTGCACCGCCTAAAGAGGTGGCACCGCTAAAAGTTACAAAATCATTTTCGACAGCGCCATGATTTACGTCAGTAACTGTAATCGTTGAAGATCCATTCGTCGCTGCAAATGTTACATCTCCCGCACCAGTTGTAAGCCTTATGGGGGTAACATCATTGAACGCTGTACCCTGTTTAATGTAATATTTTAATTGGGTTCCAACACCTAGAAAGCCTTCACCGCTGAGAGCAACCCATTCATGCAACCCACGACACGCACCAAGAAAAGAGTTTGTAGTGTTCTTTTCCCAACCATTTAACTTTTCTGGATAACCAAATCTAAAACGTATTTTGTCACAATCAACCCACCCATTACCTTCAGAAAAAGAAGTAATCTCTTTGTTTATGCCCGGTTTGAAGCGAAGATCTGTGTATGGCATGTTTAAGTCTTCATAATGTAAGCAAGAGCATAGTATGGTGGTCTGTTTTCGTGACTGCTTCCACCACCAGTAGAAGCATTTGTCATTGTAGTTGTAGTTGACACCGATATACCCGTTGTCGAACTTGATGTAGCCGCTGTTGTTGCCGTGCCGTTTCCTTGTCCCCCAGTTGATCCACCTTCATTTGAGCCTGTCACAACATTTGAATTATGAGTGTGACCGGGATCTGTAACACTTGAGGAAGAGGACGCCGTGTTGGCGTGGCTGTGGCTTGGGATCTGACTTGTAGTCAGAGTTACACTTGCAGCACCTCCCGTAGCACCTACAGCGTAAGTGCTACCTGCGCCAACAATAAATCTATCCCTCAAGTCTGGAGTTGAGTTGTTACCATCGCAAAGAACCCACCCCGTGGGTATCGCGGCAATTGCGCCCGACCACATAATAATTCCACCTGAAGGAACATAGTTTGTAGACGCTGTATTTATGTCAGAAGCACTAGCTGTGACCCCTGTTAAGTCCGTAGGTCCAATGCTGATGTTTGCACTTCCATTAAAGCTTTGTCCCGCTATAGTTCGTGCGGTTTCCAAAGTTGTCGCAGTGGTTGCGTTTCCAGTGACATTGCCCGTGACATTTCCCGTGACATTACCCGTAAGAGTTGCAGTAATTGTCCCTGCCGTAAAGTTGCCGCTTCCGTCACGCGCTACAATAGCACTTGCCGTGTTTAAGTTTGTAGCTGTTGTTGCAGAGTTAGCCACCTTACTTGCTGTGGAAATCGTTGCCAGCTTTGTATCTGCGATAGCTGCACTTGAATTAATATCAGCATTTACAATAGAATCCGCTGTTATTGCTGCGCTCAACGCGACATTTCCGGTTCCATCAAAAGAAACCGCCGCTGCAGTTATATCTCCCGTAATAGAAAAGTCTCTGGCAGTGGCAAGCCTAACAGCCGTTTCTGCTTGAATCGTAGCCGTAAGATCTTTTACTTGCGCACCAGAACCTGCACCATCGGCTAAAACAATAGCGCCGTCAGAAGCCGCAATAGATACATTACCACCTGAACCTTGAGTTATTGTTACCGTTTCGTCTGTGCTATTGAGGAACATATAGACCCTTGCGTGGTCATTTTGTTCAAGCGTCACAGTACAAGTTCCACCGGGACTACCCGTAAACTCTATAGCTTTATAGTGTCCATTCTCTGGGGAAGAGGGTTGGTTTGACAGTGTTAACGTATATGTAGTTCCTGAAAGAGCAATCTGGGCATACCCATTTGCTGCTCGCTCTAATATTTGCAAATTTGTATTAGTGCTTGTACCCCATGTACCAGCCTCATCACCTGTAGTGATAAGCTTTACACCATTAATATCTGTATATGTAGCCATGTGGAACCCGCCAAAAGTTCAATTGAACTTAGTATATCGTCTGTTTGCATTTTAAGCAACAAGCCGTTGCCAGTTGGGATCTTGATTTGGAGAGATATTTGAGTATGATGGAGTTTGCGATGGAGATATCCCTACATAATTCGGATTTTGATTTGGAGCAATGTTTGAATACGCGGGTGTTTGCGCTGGAGATATTCCCACATAGTTCGGATTTTGGTTTGGAATAATTCGGTCGTAAACATTTACTGAGCTAATTTCTCCTGTCGCTTCAACGCCTGTAACCACAACAATAGGACCAAAGCCCTCAACAACAGTAACTGTGCCTACTGCGCCCGTAGAGACCTCGCCCGTAACAGCCACATTAGCATCAGCAGAAACAATAACCGCGCCTACTGTACCCGTAGAGACCTCGCCCGTAACAGCTACATTGGCATCAGCGGAAATAGTAACAAAACCAACTGCAGAAGTTCCTACCTCGCCTACTACCGAAACATTAGCATCAGCTATAACAATAACGGATCCAACCGCAGTTGTGGCAGATTCACCCGTTACCGCAACATTAGCTTCCGTAGAAATAGTAACTGTACCAACAGCGCCCGTAGCAGCTTCGCCCGTTACTGCGACATTTGCATCAGCCGTAATAACGACTGTACCAACAGCACCCGTGGCAGCTTCGCCCGTTGCCGCGACATTCGCCGTAGTTGAAACCTCTACTGTAGACCCATTACCAACAGCGGTGGTAGCCTCGTTCCCAATGAGGCCAACATTTGCTTCACCGGAAATCCCAACACTGCCAACAGCGCCTGTGGCGGAAAGACCTACAAGGACCGCAATCTGTTCGTCGTCATCTCCTAACGGGGTCGAACCTAATGCGGAAAAACCTAACATCACTCAGCCTCTTGTATCACAAGCGTTCCCGCCTCAACCTGACGCATGATCTCTGCGTAGTGACGGTTGGCGGGGTCGAGGGGGACGAACATCTCTTGTCCGTCTATGGTGGCTTTGATGGATGACACTTCGTTAGACAGTGGGTCAGATATGTACTGTGCGGATGTGATTGTCATGTTGTTCATGTGTTATAACTCCGCATCAGAAGTGGAAGCCGCATAATAAGCATTTGCAGCAGATGTAAGATAAAAGTAATGTCCACCAAAAGCTCCACCCCCAGATACAATGCTTCCATTGTTATTAGACCCTATAGTAACGGTAGGGGCAGCCCTCATAGTTACGGGATAAGTAACATTAGATATACAAGAAGTCGAAGTATAGTAAGTTAAATAGTGGGCGTGTATTGAGTTATAGTACCTCTGGCACCGTGCAAGTTCATCCGCATACGAACGGTGCTCAAAGGGGGTACTAGTGTCGCCGATTTCCAACTGGACGCCTGTCAGGTAAAAAGTTGCGCTAGATGTTTCACATAAATTTGTTGAACCTGTTACGCCAATATAAGTTCCAGTTGTCCATGATCCTGCAGTAGTCTTAAATGATGAA